>Ga0123355_10000426_pt1 | contig 55177 bp, 51 predicted proteins | sample TergutEmb28metaG_3_FD_89872 | JGI IMG/M metagenome (GOLD analysis project Ga0123355, IMG submission 89872) | Embiratermes neotenicus P1 segment gut microbial communities from Petit-Saut dam, French Guiana - Emb289 P1 | ecosystem: Host-associated > Arthropoda: Insects > Digestive system > Gut ... | reverse complement strand
ACCAAGGTTGTGGCCATGTTTATATCACCGCTTACTGGTGAACTGGGCGAATCGTATGCGGGTGGGCGGTTGGCACTTAGTATGTTCTCCTCCGGATTTGATGCAATCGTGCTTAAAAATAAGGCAGAGAAACCCTGCTACATCTCAATTTCCAACAACGATGTTGTGTTCCGTGATGCGCGCAGCATGTGGCGCACAAAAAAGGACAATATCGGAAGGATTATCCGCTTCGAAGAAAGGCACGGCGGTAAGCGATCCATTATTCGCATTGGTGCGGCAGGAGAAAACCAAGTTTCTTTTGCGTCCGTAACCGTGGATAGATATCGTCATTTTGGACGCATGGGGCTTGGCGCACTTTTTGGCGCGAAAAACTTGAAAGCAGTAAATATTGCGGGCGATAGGGTTATGGATATCACAAATTTTCCTCAGTATTTTAAGATGTACCGCAAAATATATGATATTTGCGCAAACTCTGGCACAATGGCCAAGTATCACGACATTGGCACACCAGTTAATGTGTTGCCGCTTAATGCTGCTGGTGCGTTGCCCACGCGTAATATGGCAAGCAACAAATTCGAGTACGCACACAAGATAAGCGGCGAGGTGTTCTCTGAAGAACGACAAGTGCGTAAGCTGGCGTGTGCGGGCTGCCCTGTGGGCTGTATTCATATTGGCCAGTTCCGTCGCGAGTTTCAAGAAACTGGCCACGAGTACGAGACAATTGACGTTGGTTATGACTATGAACTTATCTTTGCACTTGGCAGCTTTTTGGGTATTAGCGACCCAGAAAAAATACTTGAGTTGATTGAAGAGGTAGAAATTGTTGGCTTGGACGCGATGAGTGCTGGTGTTGCGCTAGGCTGGGCTACAGAGGCATATGAAAAGGGTGTTATCACGCAAGACCAGACGCTTGAACCTCTGACATTTGGCAGCCATAAGGAGTATCTGAAAGCCATAAACCATATCGCAAACGCGGAAAACGAATTTTATACAAACTTAGGACGTGGTGTAAAACATGCGGCAGAGATATATGGTGGCGAGGATTACGCCATGCACATTGCGGGCAACGAAATGCCGGGATACCATACCGGATATGGTTCGCTTGTGGGCGTTGCGGTTGGCGCACGTCATTCCCATCTAGACAATGGAGGATATTCGATAGACCAGGCGATGAAGCCGCTTGATGTAGATAAAATTGTTGACGACCTGCTCAAGGAGGAAGTCGAACGCTGTATGCTAAACTCTTTGACCATATGTCTGTTTGCCCGCAAAGTGTATGACAGGCAGACAATAATTGATGCTTTTGCCGCAATTGGCACATCAATTACTGAAGATGACATGGATGCAGTAGCGCGGCGTATTTTTGCTACAAAGCTACGTATAAAAGAAAAAATCGGCTTTGATTTGGTACAGGTTAAATTCCCAAAACGGTTTTTCAAGACACCATCCATGCGTGGCATGCTTAGTGAGGACATCACGATGGAAATATTGATGAAATATCGCGAGCGGCTAAATGAGTTTGTATAAGTAAATTTTCACTATATCCGTTCTTTCCTTTGTTATCTGGTAATGTATTGGCTAGAATTGTGAAGTTATGGGACAGGTCAAATAATTTGCCTATGGAGCATGAATATATCTTTATCACGCCCTAGCTTAGGAGAACAAGATGAAATATTTTGATGCACACGCGCACTATCTGGACAGACGCTTCAATAAAGATAGGCACGAGCTATTGCAGCACATGCATAAAAACGGCATAGAATTTATCGTAAACTCCACAAACAGCCGTGACCTCGAAAAAGGACTGCAGCTTGCAAAGCAATACAAGTTTATCTATCTTAGCATACTGGATGATGGTTATTACAAAGATGATGTGGATATCGACAAGGAAGAGGTCTTGATTGACGAGTTGCTGAAGGAGACTGTTGTCCGGCTTAAAAAACTCCGTGCGCAGAACAAAAAAATCGTTGCTATGGGGGAGTTTGGTGTAGACTTCCGTAGGGTCAAGCCTACCGCAAAGGAAGCTCGCACGCAGGCCTTCTGGTTCAAAAAAGATCTTGAAGCATCGCGTCGGCTTGGGCTGCCTGTTGTGATACACTCCGGAAACGCGTGTGAGCTGGTGTTTAAGTTGTTGAAGGAAGCAGACATGCCTGACTACGGCGGCGGGTGCGGTATGATACATTGCTATCTTGGGTCACCTAAAATGGCTTGTGATTACATTAAAATGGGCTACAAGATAAGCGTTACAGGGCTTGTGACGCATATGTCTCCAAGGGGGAGAAATTTGGCTGAGGTGGTAAAGCAAATCCCTCTTGGCAATATGATAATTGAGACAGACTGCCCTTATCTCACGCCAGAACCGTTCCGTACGCAGCGTAATAATTCTGGGCTGCTCCGCCTTACTGTGGAGAAAATTGCAGAAATCAAGAAAACTTCGCCCAAAGAAGTTGCGAGAGTTACATTACGCAATTCGAAGGCGTTGTTTGGGATTGATAGGTGATAAGATGAGAATAGAGATCACAATTGGTCGCTGGGCAGAAGAATACATGGCGGGGACAGACAATGTCCCGACCGTTGGTAGTTATACTATGGAACTGCCTAATAATGCTACTATTAAGGATGCTATTGTTGCAGCTGGTATACCATATACCGCGGTGGGGTTTGCCACAATTGCTGGTACGGCAGTACGTAAAGATAGCTCATTAAAAGATGGCGACATAGTCGCGTTATACCCGCCAATTGTTGGTGGGTAGCAGGTGTTTATACTATAGCTTCTCTCATTGCCATAACCTCTTACGGTTGTGTATCTTACTGAGCAATAAGCTAGCGCGAGTCCAATGGCAATATTATAGTTGCTTTCGATAGCGAAAACCCATCATAAAAACTTTGTTATGATGGGTTCGCTTCTGTGTATATTCGCAATGCATATCAGCTGTATTATTGGCAACATTCTCTATGTGAGAAAACTATAAATTTCATCTTTGTTAATGGTCTGCCCAATAAATGTCAATGTTGATTCGGCAATCCCTTTGAACTTCTCTAGTGTGATATCATCTTTGGCAATATTAATTAACATTGGTTGCTTTTCATGCGTAATAATACCTTTTACCCTGTAGAGTTCGCCAAAAATTCCTGCCTTGTATCTTGCAAGAAACTGGTCGAGTTCTTTCTGTGTAAAGGAAATTTGAGGCTTAATTGTAATACTACGCAACGAGCTATGATTATGGGCTTGATAGCTTATGTGAGAATCTTTTTCTTGACTTAGCAAATGACTAAAATCTTCTGCATTCCAACTATCCCATACTTTAGAGATTACAGTTGTGCCTGGGTTAATGTTTTTTATATCACAAATTACGTCATCTGCACTATGCGTTGTCTTTTCAAGCTTGCTTAAAACAATTGCAGGTGCGTTTTTTATTTGGTTGTAAATAAAGCCACCGTATGTCGCCTTTGAAAACGAAAAGTTTATACTGTCAACAATGGTAATTATGTTGCCCAATTCACATCTTTGACGTATGTTTGGCTCTTTGAGCATCACAAAAAAATTGTCGAAAATAAAAATACCAGATGGCTCAAATACTATATTTGTGGGAGAAAAAACATCAATGACATTGAGGATTGTAGATGAGATATCATCTTTTAGGGTGCAACAAATACATCCGCCCTCTATCTCAATAGCCTCAAATCCATCTGACTTGATTATTTCAGCATCCAGCCCGGTTTTACCAAATTCATTTACAATGTAGATGGGTTTTAACCCTTTGTCCATATAGTGGCGTAGTAACATGTTTGCAAATGTGGTTTTTCCTGCTCCAAGGAAACCTGATATAAGATCAATTTTTACCATAACTCACCCTTAAATAAAGCGACTGCGAAAAGGTCACATCCGCTTGTTGTATTGTAGACTTCTCCGGAAACTTCTTCATGCGTGTGAAAATGCTCCCTGATTCTAGTAAGGCGGTGTCTTGTCCGCCGGGCGCGACATTTTCACGCGTTCCGACAGTTTCCGGAGAAGTCTAGTTTTACATATCATATTTCTTAGGATCTAACTTTTCGCATTCATCAAGGATATTTTCGGTAAACTCATTAACATCCTCTGGCAATCCTGCAACAGTTTCAGAAAGATTTTCAAGCCACATGAGTTCTTTATCGTCAAGCTGAAGTTTTCCAGTATCGAAGGCTTCTTGTAAAGTTGCAAATGTAAGTTCTGCTGCTTTTTTACCACGGGCATAGTGACCCTCTACTTTAACAAGTTCCTTTGAAATATCGAGTACAACATCTGGACGAAGCACATATGCCTGTGGGTCAAGCTTGCTGTCGCTATCTGCATGTAAGTCACGTAGCAAGAGTGCAGTTTCTGCCCCTCTTGCAGTGGCTTCATTCATCAGGCGACAATCGTAGACAAGTTGCTCGAAAGATACTGTTGGTGCCATACCGCCAAGTAGCTTAATGTTTTGTATGGATTCGTTACTCCAAATATCTGCAACGCACATTGCAATATTACCAACAGGTGAAAGGTGCGCGCAAGCAGCGGTTCTACCCTCCAAAGAAATAGGTGTTCCTGTGATAGCTTTTACATACACACCCTCGTAGCCGCAATCTTTGTGAGGACCTTTTGCTCCGCATTCAATGGCTACAAGGCTTCTTACTGCGGATATTACTCTAACAGCAGCAGCAAACACCCGTGGAATATATTTTTTATCGGCCAAAACCATTGCTGTATTTGCGAAACCACATGCAGTGTCACCAGAGGCAACTGACCCTGTTTTATTGGCAATACTAACTATTTCTGTCCACAATTTTTGCATGTCGTTGCACCCAAGCACAGACAGTGCAAATATAGATTTGGATATATCACAGAACATAACGGCTTCGTCATGGGTCTCTTTTCCGCCTACTGATTCGATTGCTAATAATTCTGCCCCCGCATTAGCGCATCCCTCGAAAGTTTTCATTATCGCGTCCCAATGTCTGCCACGCCACATGTGTTCAAGGTCTCTGCCCTCGCGGATATCGGTTGGAGTAATCCTAACCGAACCTTTTATGCCATATTTGACTTCGTGCTCTTTTATGATATCAACCACGGTTTTGCAAACTTCGATACCCCACTCAGGGTTTTCGGTCATTGGAGGTAATGTTTCAATTTCTGCAATAAAGCCCGGAACATACAGTTCGTTTGCACGCTCACATATCCCTGTAATTATTTCTGTATAATTATGGATAACATCTGGCATGGTTTCCTTTGTAATAGACATGGTTGGAAGTGTGAAGTTTACTTCTGGGTACATCGTGCCACCGCCGATTACCATTCCATTTTTAAGCGATACTGGGTATAGCGATTTTGCATACACAAAGTTCGAAAGGTTTTCGTATGCGGTTTTAGTAAATTTTTTCGTTACCATATAAACATCTCCTTCACTTTTTTTCATAAGTATAAGTCCTAACTTCTTTTATATCTTTTACGATATGAAGTTTTTTTGTACTATATTCTACAGATATATGTTCTACTATTTTTTCGACTTTATGAGTGCTGTCCGTGTAAAGCATGTTTTGGATTTTGTACATGGGAGGTACACGACCTTTCTACATACATACAGGTTTTAGGCCACAGCCCTCCACATATAGTCGTTACATATAAAAAAATGCGCCAACAGGCAGCATGATGACTTGGGCGTTTTTATAGCATGTGATATCAACCTGGCATTTTAGCAGGCTCAATGTGTGGGTTAGTTTGTTTGCTGTATTTTTGACATTTGAGATAAGCTCTCATTTTCTCTTGAAGGCAAGTCTATTATGATGCGCATATTTTACAAAACTCTCCACGTAGCATGTCAATTTGTAGCACGCTGTACTCTGCTTCCTTGCCGGTAAGAATCTTGACACATTCGGCGCATTGCAATGATGCCACTAATGATGCTGAAAACGGCAGGTTGCCAAGCTCTCGTTCGATTCCGTGTTCATTTGCAATATCACAATACAATTTATCCAAAATATTACTACCAGGGAATATAACAGCAACTTGTCCATACCAACCCGCTATGCTGCCATGTATCATTGGTATATTTTGGGCAGAACAGGCATTGCCAAGTATCAGGCGGGACTCGATATTGTCCAGCGCGTCCATAACAATGTTGTGTCCATGTATGAGCCTTGCGGCATTGTGTATTGTCAGCTTTTCCTTAACTGCGGAGAATTTGACATTTGAGTTGACTTTTGCAACGCGTTGTTGTGCTGCGTCTGCTTTGTGCATATTAATGAGTGCTTCTTCGCAAAATAACTGGCGGTTGAGGTTGTTTGGCTCAAACACATCGTAATCCACCAGCGTAATGTGATGAACACCAACACGTGCCAAAATTTCTACAATGTATCCACCAAGGCCGCCGCCACCTACAACACATACCTTTGCGGCATGAAGAGCGTGTACATCTTTGACAGATAGCGCGTTTGTATTGCGGCTATAGCGTGGGTCAAGCATGGTGGACTCCTCCTTGGGTGATATAGTTGATACAGATGAAGGGAACGGATAAACCCGTCCCCTTCATCTGTACTGCATATTGTGTTTTATCATAAATGTGTAGCGAGAGAACCCCTCATTGTCTCTACATGCTACGCTACGAATGATTTTGCAACTTCAGCTGCGCTGGCAGCATCAGGTGTGTAGGCATCTGCGCCAATTTGGTCACAGAACGCTTGAGTTACAGGCGCACCGCCAACCATAACTTTTACTGTGTCGCGTAGGCCTGCTGCTTGTAATGCTTCAACCACAACTTGCAACTGATTCATTGTAGTTGTCAAAAGTGCAGATAGGCAAACAACTTGTGGGCTGTGTTCTTTTACTGCTTCAACGATTTTTTCTTCTGAAGCATCGACGCCAAGGTCAACCACAGCGAAACCAACGCCTTCAAGCATCATTTTTACAAGGTTTTTGCCGATATCGTGCAAGTCACCTTTTACTGTGCAAATGATAGCTTTACCGATAGGCTCAACGCCCTCTTCTAGCAGTTTGGATTTAAGCAATTCGGTACCTTTGTTTAGTGCGCGGGCGGCGATTAGCACTTCTGGCACATACACTTCGTTGTTTTTGAATTTTGTGCCGATGATGCCCATGCCGTTTAGCAGACCATCATCTAAAATTTGTTGAGCAGAAATGCCGCTGTCCACAGCTTGTTGTACCAGGGTTGCTACGTCTTTCGCCTTACCTGCCTGCAATGCGGCAGAAATGTCTTGTAAAATTGCCAATGGAAAAACCTCCTTGTAGTTTGTTTCTTGTATGTTACACGACTGCAATAATAAAATCAAGCCTTGCTTATTTCTTTCAATATCTTAATACATATTTGTACAATCTTCTATTTTCATGCGTAAAATGTCAGATTGTGTCGTTATTCTTTGGCACAGGCTGCTTTGCCATTAGACTTCTTCCGAAAAAGGAATCGAGTACGCGAAAATGCTCCCTAGTTCCAGGAAGGCGGTGTCTTGTCCTCCGGGCGTAACATTTTGGTGTACGTTCGGTAATTTCGGAAGAAGTCTATTGCAAAAGTTTGTGCGACTCCGTGTTCCTTCGTATGTTTTCGCGCCTATATTGCCCTGGTGTCGCCCCTGTCTCTTTCTTGAAAATTTTTGTAAAATAACTTTGGTTGTCAAACCCCACTTGCTCCGGGATATCAATAATATTAATGCTGGAATTACGTAGCAGTTTTTTACTTTCCTCTACACGTACAAAGGTAATATAGCCGCCTGGTGTTTGACCTGTTTCCTCTTTGAAAATGCGACAGAAATATTGTGGGCTAATATATAGATGGTCTGCAATTTTTTGTAACGATAATTTTGTTGCATAATTACGCTTGATATAGTCAATGGCCTTGTAGATGATATCCATGTGTTTTGAGCTAGAAAACTCAAATACATGCTCGGTAAAGCGGCGCGTTACCATGTGTAGCCAAAGCACAATATCCTCCACTGCCTTAAAGCTGTCTATCTCACGCAGGTAACCATAGTTGAGACCCAACACCGCGTTAATATCCGCACCACCTCGCAACGCTGCGCGAGAAAGCAGTACGGTCAATTCCACCACGCGGGAACGCAAGACTTCTATGTTGCCGCCATTGTGTAGCAGCATTTGTTTGAGAATTTCGCTAAGCACGGCATTGGCAGTGTTTATATCACCCATGCGGATTGCAAGCAGCAATTCTTCTTCCTTTTCAATGGAGTATACATCGAAAGACATATCTGTCTGAACAGGAACAGCGTCAGAAAGCTCAGATTGCAGGGCGTCAGAGTATGTTGACACCACATAGTATAAATGCTCCCCAACTGCGTGAGCCTGCTTTGGTGTGATACATGGCACAGAAAATACTCCCTCGCGCAACAGTCCAATATCCTCTTTAGAAAGTAGTGCATGGTCGCGCATGTCGAAGTCGATAAAGTCGTCGTGGTCGGTGAGGATGAATGGGCCGGCAAGTACGCCTGCTACCATTTTACCTTTTCCATCCAATAGAGGTGCAGCACAGTAAACAAGCCCAGATGGCGCAAAAAAGATGTATCTCCCTCCAAAACGCCTCGACTGGTAGCAGCCGTACAGAAAGGCAATGCGGCAGCTTTCTTCGCACTCGATTTTAGCGTATAGCGTTTGTAGGAAAGGGGTTGCTGTGAAGTGTACAGATGATTCGAATAATGTTTGACCGGCCGTGTCAAGCACAGTTATGCCGAGGGCAGCGGTTACAGATAGGTTCTCGAAATGTTTATAGGATTGCATGGGTCACACCTTCACTATCCCAGCCAGGCCGGACATATATTTCTTCCTGCCCACACCGGCAAACTCTACAGTAACTTCATAGTCTACTCCAGCATTGCGTATATCCACAACTTGCCCAACCCCATGCCTTACATTTACGATATTTACCATATCGCCAACTGCATAGTCCGGCTGGGATGCTTTAGGTTTGGGCAGGACAAGAGGCTTAGCTTGTTTTCTAAGCTCTGTATGCGTGGATATCGTGCTTGTTGTAGCTGCAGAACGTAGCACTTCCTTCTCTTTACCCACCATATTTACCGGGGTAAGCCTGTCACGTCGTACCTCGCCAAGAAAACGGCTTGGCGCGTTGCGTGTGATCTTGTCAAACCGCATTCGCGAAACGGCATGTGTCAAGTACAGCACTCGCTTTGCTCGCGTAAAGCCCACATAGCAAAGCCGTCGTTCTTCCTCTAAAGCAGCCTTGCTGCCATCCTCAATAGCACGAGATGACGGAAATAGATATTCTTCGTTGCCCACAATGAACACAACGTTAAATTCAAGTCCTTTTGCGCTGTGCAGAGTCATTAGTGATGCCGCGTTTGCAGATTCATGATAATTATCTACATCTGCAACCAACGCGACATCTTCCAAAAATTTACCAAGAGATGTATCGTCAGACTCGTTAGCAAATGTATTCGCGGTCGCAATAAGTTCAAGGATGTTAGACACGCGCTCTTCGCCCTCTGGTGTGCCATCTGCTATTGTTTCCAGATATTTTGTGTCGCGCAATATTTTTTGTATCACTGCAGCAATGGGACGGTCGTCTGCAAAGGTGGCAAGTTCGTACATAAATCCTGCAAAATCTGCAACAGCTGTTGCCTTTTTCCCAAGCCCCGCAATATCTGCCGCCTGCGTCATTGCTCCGGCAAATGTGAGACCATTTGCCCTTGCATATGCATTTATTTTCTCAATAGTTGCCGCACCTATTCCGCGGCGTGGAACATTTATGATGCGTAGTAATGAAATATCGTCTGCCGGGTTATTGATGGCCTTCAAATATGCAAGGATGTCTTTGACTTCCATATGCTCGTAGAATCGCACACCGCCGTACATGCGATATTTGACCCCCGCTTTAACCAATGCGTCCTCTACACCGCGCGACTGGGCGTTGGCACGGTATAGCACGGCAAAATCGTTGTAATTTGCGTTGCCGCTCATAACCTCTTCTTTTATGATACGAGCTACAAACGCACCCTCATCGCGCTCATTTTCTGCCATATACACTCGTATTGGGTGGCCTTTAGAGTTCTGCGTCCAGAGTTTTTTGTCTGCGCGATATTCATTATTGGAAATAACATCATTTGCTGCGTTCAGGATTGTTTGTGTCGAGCGATAATTTTCTTCGAGCTTGATAATTGTTGCGCCTGGGTAATCGCGCTCGAATTGCAAGATATTCTCGACATTTGCGCCACGCCAGCCATAGATGCTCTGGTCGTCGTCACCAACAACACATAAATTTTGGTCATAGCCAGAAAGTAGGCGTACAAGAACGTACTGTGCGTGGTTTGTATCTTGATATTCGTCGACCATAACATAGCGAAAGCGGTTTTGATATTTTTGGCAAATATGCGAGTGATTTTGCAATAGCTCCACGGTTTTGAAAATGATATCATCGAAGTCCAACGCGTTCATCGCTGTAAGACGCTCTTGATACAGTGTGTACACCTCGGCAATATTTGATTCGCGGAAATCGCCGGCTACGCGTTGTTCATATTCTAGTGGAGTATATAGTTCGTTTTTTTGCTGACTAATAACCTGCGCGATGTAGCGTGCGGGATAGTAGAGTTCATTTAGGTTCTTCTCTTTGACGCAGTCTTTGATGAGGCGCAACGTGTCTTGCGTATCATAAATTGTAAACCCCTTTGAATAGCCAAGTGTCTCAATTTCGCGCCGTAGTATGCGCGTACATGCGGCATGAAAGGTGCTTACCCAGACTTGATCCCCAAGTGGGGAAATTGTAGTTATACGCTCGCGCATTTCCCGTGCGGCTTTGTTTGTGAAAGTAATTGCCAGTATGTGATACGGGTCTATGCCTTGCTCGATAAGATGAGCTACGCGGTATGTGAGTACACGTGTTTTGCCAGAACCTGCCCCCGCAAAAATAAGGAGTGGTCCGTCCATATGCAGGACGGCCTGGGTTTGAGGAGGGTTTAGAGTGGAAAGGTAGGTCATATGTGCTGCTCCTTTTTGTAATGCCGCTCGATGTAGAAAATCTCTCTACTAAACACTGTTGCCAGGTAACTTACTGCCCAATATAATTTCATAAATATTATCGTCTGTAATAGCATGGCTTAAGACTTCATCTAGTTCATTCCATCGGCTGGAGTTCCAACTAAGACCGAAAATTTCTGCAAAAGCACTGTAGAATTCATCCTGGGTAGCTGTCGTTCCATTTACATACCAGGTGTCTTTGCCATCATCCGTACCCCAGCCAGCCAGATGCTTGACATGATTTTTTGCAACCAGCCTGCCTCCGTCCAGCGAAAGATACACTGCACCGCTAATCCACGATTCGCCAAAAAATTGTACAAGCCCAGGCGCACCGTCTAAAGGCACAAACACCGGCGCGCTGTAGTCATAAAATGAATGCACATCAACCGTCGCCAGCTCACCGTATGCAAAGCTGTACGCCGCAAGATAGTTTGTAAAATGAAATGAGTTTGCTACAATCAAGTCGGGTATGCCGTTGTTGTCTATGTCATGCAAAATGAAAAACCCGCCAAGTCTGTCGTCATCTTCGCAACCAAGCTGTTGAGTTGCATATTGCCTTAGAAGTTCGGAATATACACGCTGCCAGTCTGCGATTCCCTCAAGGTCGGAGAGTTTATTGTTGTTAGATTGGTAGCTCCCGACATATTCCGAGTCCGGCTCGGAGTCGTTGTCTTCGCTGGTTTGGGGTGATAGGCTTACATTTCCATCATTTACAATGCCTGTATCGTGAGGTAACATGTCGCTGTCATATAATTCACCATTTCGGCAGGCTGTAAGTGATGTGAGTAACGCAATCGAGAGTACTGCCACAATTATACTTTTGGCCATTGTTGCCTCCGGTTTAGACTTGAGACTGCTTATTTATCGTCGATTTCTTTTTTACTGCGTCTGCAAGCCGCTCTGCACTGGTATTTATCACCAGATCATTTGGCAAACCTGCTGATTCTATCAATTGTTTTGCGTACGAGAAGTCGCCAACTGCCTCATGATAGTGTGCGTCGCTGGATGCAAGCACCTGTACGCGATATTTTTTGCACAATTCCAGCATCTGAACAAACTCATCTTCTCCATTATATCGGAACGAGCCGGGGATGAGTGAGTGATTGTTGACCTCCAAAATGGTGTGTGTATCTGCTGCAGCGCGTACAACTTCCTCGATATTGATGGGATACACTATATTGTTTGGGTGACCGATGATATGCACATTTGGGTTTTGCATGGCATTGACCAGTGTAGCTGTATTGGCCTCCACTCCAGATGTAAGAATGACCTCGCGGTGCATGGACGCTATAACAAAGTCTAAACGCGATAAAATATCATTAGGGAAGTCAAGCTCACCATCACGATTGAGTATATTGGCCTCAATGCCACGTAGCACACGTACGCCGTGTATATGCTTTGGCAATGCACCAAGGTTATAGAAATGATATTTGTGCGCGCCGCCTGGCATGCCCGGACCATGATCGGCAATGCCTATATGGGTAAGGCCTATACTTGCAGCGTGCGCGGCATTTTCTGTAATGGTGCTGTATGCATGGTTACTGTTTATGGTGTGGCAGTGTATGTCTAGGATAAAATGCATTGGGGGACTCCTTTGGTATATAAATGTTAGCTTGTGCGTGTACGTATTTTATCACAGTTTTGACAAAGTCTGCAACGCGAATGGTTCTTGCTTGACAACCGTATTGCAAACCAATAGACTCTGCCTATCCAATTTACAAGGAGTCACACCATGACTACATCTGCAACCCGCATCCTCACAACACTAGACCGTTTATACCCGGCCACCGATAAATGCTTTCTCAACTACGACCCAGCCCACCCGTGGCAGCTTCTGTTCGCTACAATCCTTTCTGCCCAATGTACAGACGAGCGGGTAAACCAGGTTACGGCGCAGTTATTCAAGGCATATCCTTCGCTTGAGGCGTTTGCGGCGGCAGATATAACAAAGCTAGAAAACATAGTGCGGCCAACAGGTTTTTTCCGCCACAAAGCAAACCACTTACAGCAGAGTGCGGCAAAACTCCTACATGAGTATGGCGGCCAAGTGCCATCAGAGATGGATAAGCTCACTGGCCTAAGTGGGGTAGGGCGAAAAACTGCAAATGTTGTACGTAGCCATATCTTCCGGCTGCCAAGTATTACAGTGGACACACATGTTAAGCGCGTGTCAAAACGGCTTGGGCTTACACAGTATACCTGCCCGACAAAAGTCGAGTTTGAACTGATGGATATACTACCCAAAAGCCACTGGATTCGCTACAACCAGCAGGTTATCACCCATGGGCGGCTCGTGTGTACATCGCGTGCGCCAAAGTGTGCAGTATGCGAGCTTGCTAAGGAATGCATTTACAGAAAGCAGGAATCTAATTGAATACACTAACGTACTCCCCTCGGGATTTTATTCAAGAAATATGCAAAGAGGAAAATATCAAGTTTGAATCTCTTTCGCAGGACTATATATCCCGTCTCACAAAAGGGGATATCACACGCCATGTTGTATGGTCGAACTGGGATATAAATAACGCGGCGGCAGACCGTATTGCATGTGATAAATGTGCCTGCTACACCGTGCTTGAGTTGTGCGGTGTGCCTGCAATCCCACATTTTTTGCTGCAGCATCCGTACCGCCGTCAAGGCTGGGTGGGCGAGCGTGGTACATGGGCATTGGCAGTCGAGCATTTTTACAACTTTGGACAAAAGGCTGTGCTAAAGCCTAACCGTGGTACAAATGGGCATGGGATACATCTTTGCGACAGTGTGTCTGTGCTTGAAGCCGCAGTACATGCTATTTTTGAAAGCAACCCAGACGTTGCTATTTGCCCTTTCCGTAACATAGCAACAGAGTATCGTGTGTTTTATGTAAACGGCAAAATGCCGCTTGTGTACGGAAAAAAACCTGCAGCGGATAATTGGCGGCATAACTTATCGCAGGGGGCAACAGCGTTTGAGCTGTGCAATACAAACACAAAGCGCGAAAAAATACAAAACATTGCCAACAAAGCCGCAGAGGCTATAGCAATAAATTTTGCTACAATAGATATTGTGGAGTTAGACAGCGGTGAGTATGAGGTTATGGAGATAAACTCTGGTGTACAAGCGCGTCAGATGTTGGAGCAGATGCCGCACCTACGCCATGTGGTTAAGGAAATTTATGCAGAGGCCGTGCGTGGGATGTTTGACTGAACTCGAATCATCGTCCTAATGTCAGATAGCTCCGTTTCACGCGCAGAATTGATCCTAAACGACTCTAAATGCCCCATCTTTTTCCCATACAATTTCCTTGAAACCTAGCTTCCAGTGGTCAATTTCACCCACAACTCCGGAGCGATACCACTTGCCTTGCCATTCAATTATTTCTCCGGCGAAGCCCAAAGTAGGCGACCAGTTTTGCATGTCGCCATCTACATACTGCCGGACTTCACTTTGGGTAAAATCCGTTGGGTTGTCTGAAAGGGCATAGTGCCAATTGCCCATCATTATCCATTGTTTGCTAATGGGGTTATTGCTGTAATTTTGATGCGTATTGTGTACTGTTGTAGAATTTTTGTAAAAACCGGGGTGTTGCATCACATACATGCTCTCTGTTGTGGAGTATGCTAGCCCAAGTTGGGGGAAGCGTGCCGCAACGCCAATAAACTCCCAATTAATCAAATCATGCGACTGGGACACAAGCTCTTCACACATGCCATTGGTTACACCACCTGTGCTGTACAGTAGCCAGCGGTTGTTTGCAGTATCGCGTACCACATGCGGGTCGCGCCCTGGTATATTTATTCCCGCCTGTCTGTCTGCAATTTTTTCCCAACACGTCAAGTCTTCCGACATGGCAAGGCCTATGGTCTCGCGGTGGCCATCCCATACGACATTTGGGTGGTTGTGACCCAGTTTTTTGTAACACATTGGACGCACAGGATGCACAATACCAGTGTAGAACATGTAGAATCGACCATCACTTTTTATGCAAAACGGAGCCCATACCTCGTGCTGATCAAACTCTCCCCGCCGTAGTGATGCATGTAAAACATGCCCACGGAAATCCCAATCTACGAGATTGCGGCTTATGCTCCATGAAATGGTCTCCTCGTTGCCGTTGTATAAGTGGCAGTAGCCCGCAGTGCCGCTTATAGAAAATAAATGCCACCAGCCGTCATGATACATCAGGCTGTGGTCTTTGATATATTCGCCCGGTGGAGCGTAGTTGCAGCTTGTAATCATAACATTATTACCTCCCCACAATTTTCTACCCCATATCCCCCAAGCCTCCCCACTTTCTCTCGAAACTCCTCACTCTTTAGCGCAGCAATAAATTTTTGTACATTGTCCTCCATAAGAGTATCTGCAAAAACGGCGAAATCATATTCCTCTTCTCCTATAGGCACAAAATCCAGCCCGCAGGCCAGTGCTGCTGACATAACGCCAAGCCCGGTATCTGCACCGCCACTTGCTACAATGCCACCAACTATCATATGCGTGGCAACCTCGCGGTCGTAGCCTATTATATTATCCGAGCTTATGCCTTCGCGCTTGATGTGATAGTCAAGAAACATACGCGTACCTGTACCACGACCACGATTTACATATTTGCAGCGTGGTAGGCATTTTATCCCATGCAACATAAGCGGGTTACCATGCGCTATCATAAGGCCTTGTATGCGCTGTACTCCTTTAATTAACGCTACTTTTCGATCTCTAAATAGCTGTTGCAACATAGGTATGTTGTAGTTGCCGCTTTCCTCGTCCAAAAAATGAATGGGTGCGATGTGACATTCATTATTTTTGAGAGCCATTAGCCCACCCATTGTGCCTACATGAGAGCTTGATAAGTTTACTTTGCCGCCAAGAATATCAGTCAAAACATCCATAACTATGTCATGGCTACCAATAGAGATGAGAGTTTTCTCTAGTACCTCACGTGGGCGCAATAGTTCAATTTGCACGGTTGTACCGGCTTCCAGCCCTTCAGTTTCCTTTTCTATAATGCAAAAACCATCTGCTCGTACAAGGCTCATGCCTGCTCCGGCACCACGGGGTAGGGGAGTTGCGACAAACTTGCCTGCTATTTTGCCTAACTTTACCCGTACAAACTCCTTGTGTTTGACAGATGAAACCAGCCGTTTTGTGAGGGTAGCTTGGATTGTATTTGGTGTATTTATTTTTTCATGACATATTGCGGAAATAACCTCAGCTATAATAGTACGATACACAATATACGCCGAGACTGGATACCCTGGCACACCCACAACAGGCTTCCCACCAATTTTTGCTAAAATTACTGGCTTTCCAGGTTTTATAGCAACTCCATGGGTTATGACCTCGCCAAGCTCGTCCATCACTTGCCGAGTATAATCCTCACGCCCCGCACTTGTACCAGAGCAAAGCAACACCATATCACTATCTGCTACAGCATCTATGACTGTTTGGCATAAATTATTGCAGATATCAGGCACAATGGAATATCTCACTGGCTCACAATTGTTTTCTGCAAGTAGTGCCGCAAGCATCCGGGAGTTGGATTCGATAATACACCCTGTCCGTATTTCCGTGCCGGGTTCAATCAGTTCCGTACCTGTTGGAATTATTGCCACCCTTGGTGCGGCTCGCACGATAACATCCACAACTCCGCCAGAAAGTAACGACCCTATATCCACAGCGCGTATTTTATGTCCACGAGGCAAAATCATTTCACCTTTAACAATATCTTCTCCGATGGCGCGTACATGTTGGTATGCTGTTGCCGCTTTACGGATTGTGGCCGTGTCATCTACACGTTCAATATCCTCAATCATAATAACTGCATCATATGGTGGGAGAACCGGGTCGCCAGTGTCGATTTCTACAAAATCTTCATCCAATTTTAGTCGTATGGGCGAAATATCACGTGCTTGTGATGTGTCTGCTGAAATTACAGCTATACCATCCATCGCAGCACAATCATATAGCGGCGAGTTGGTAGCGGAATATACCGCCTGTGCTGTAACGCAACCAAGCGCATCCGCCACCGCCACAACTTTGTATCGCACCGTAAATGGTGCAAGCTGTGCGATATAGCCAGCCACCGCTTCTGGTAGAATTACATTTTGCAAATAGGTGTTTGGTGTTTTTTTTATGTGTTCGTCACTAATGATATCTTTAATTTTGCTCATCCTACTTGCTGCTCCTATCCTGTGTGTGAATATTTTTCTGCCAGTTTCAATATCGCACCTACCAAAATCTTCATGCACCCACCATGCCTGCATTTGTACTTCTTCTCAATCGGGCTTGTATTGCAGAATTGACATTTAATACACCCACATAAGCCATTGTTTGCTCGTACCTACAGTACATGCACAAGCACTCTTGAATCTTTAGGTAGTCCTTCGACATCTGCTTCGATAATAAAGAACCCATCAGATTTTGCAAGTGACGTGATTATTGCTGATTTGCCAAACACGGGTGTTGCCAGATATTCTGTACCTGTATACTCTAGCGTACAAGGGATTATAGTTTTTTTGCCACCATCTGCGGGTATATTGTGTGCAAGGCGCGCGGGTATTGGTAGTTTTGGCGGGGCATGTGTGTATAATTCTTGTATGTTTGTAAGCAACAACTCTAGCACTACAATTGCAGAAACTGGATGGCCTGGCAACCCAAAAACAAGTGTATTAGATTGCTTATCGTATGCCAAAATTGTAGGCTTGCCGGGTTTGAGTGCGAGACCATGTATGAGAATGCCAGGGCTTGTTGTATTGGAAATTGCGGCAGCGGTAATATCAAACTTGCCATAGGAACTGCCGCCGGATACGAGAATGATATCACACTCCGATAATTCTGACTTTATTGTGCTTTGGAGGCTGTTTATGTCATCTTGCAGCACAATTGTTTTTATTACCGATAGCCCATGCTTTTCTGCAAGCGTCTTAAGTGAATTGCTGGAAATGTCTCGTATTTTACCAACTTGAAGATTTTGTGTGCCGGGTGGCACAAGCTCATCACCGGTAGAAATTACAATGGCAGTGGGGTGACTCCAAACATCAGCTTCTGTCAAACCAATGGCGGATAATGCGCCAATGTCTGTTGGGCGAAGCCTGTGCCCAGCGCGATAAACGAGTTCGCCGGCTTGCATGTCGTCACCGATTTCAATGATATTTTCTAACGGGGCTACGGGTGTGGAAACCGCCAGTCCGTTTTGCCCAAAATTCTCTGTATACTCTACCATAACGACAGCGTCTGCTCCTGCCGGCACAATGCCACCCGTTGGCACTTCCACACAGCAGCCGCTTGCTACTGTCAAGCTTGTGCCTTGCCCGATGGATACAATGCCAGCCAGCTGTAAAAAAACAGGCGATGACTCACTTGCACCGGTAATATCGCGGGATAAGATGGCGTAACCATCTACAGTACTGCGTCGGAAATTTGGAAGCGGCTCGGTTGCGAGTATGTCGGTTGCTAGGATGCGACCAAGAGCCTGTGATAGTGGTATTGTTTCTATTTTGTATAGGCTGGGGGCTTGGGCATAGATTTGTTCTGCCGCGGTTTCGATTGATTGCAGTTTGAGGAAGTCCATTGTGCCGCTCCTTAGTTGTGAAATGCCAGATACTTCTCTAATGCTGCTGTTTTCGGATAACCAAAAAACTGTGCTGTTGAGTTTTCTTCCTCTATTTTGCCCGCATGCATAAAGAAAACATACCCGCATAGCCGCTTTATTGTTGCAAGTTGATGGCTTATGACTATCCATGTTGTTTGATGTTGCTTTTGTCGCGACATAATAAACTCTTCAAACCTTGCTTGGCTTTCCATGTCCATATTGGACAAAGCCTCATCCGCGATAACCAATTTTGGCGAAAAGATCATTGCTCGTATCAATGCCAGTTTTTGTGCCTCGCCGCTCGAGAGGCTTGGTGCGTAAGCATTTCGCAAGTTTTTTAAGCCTGCAAGCTCAAGGTACATATCAATTGTTGCAGCATGAGGTTTCATTTTTCGGATTTTGAGTGGGTAGATGAGGTTTGCTATAACGCTGTCCCGCAAAAGATATGATTTTTGTGGGACAAGGGTAATGTCCCGTATGGGCAATCCGCAGTGGTCAATAATTCCGCTATCTGGTGAAGTAGTTCCTGCGAGCAGTGCGGCAAGCGTACTTTTACCACAGCCATTTGCGCCCACAATCCCGTAAATTTGACCATGCGATACTTCCATATGGGGAATATGTAGCGAGAACTGTGCGTAATTTTTGCGTAGGTTAGTGGCTGTCATGCGGTTTCTCACCCCTGTATACATAGTTCCTTCGGATTAAACCGGCCAAAATTTGTAATACAAATGCCACAGCCATCAATACAATACCAAATCCAATGGCAAACTCGAAATCGCCTTGGTTGCGCAGCATCATGATGGCTGTGGTCATTGTGCGAGTGCTGTGGCGGATGTTGCCTCCTACAATCATTATCGCACCTACCTCGCTCATTGCGCGGCCAAAACCGACCACCAGCGCAAAGTATATGCCATGGCCGAGTTCGTGTACCAGAAGGCGAAGGGTCTGCCATTTGGTTGCGCCCATCGTTCTCGCGAATGTTCGGATATTATGTGCGTCTGCTTCTGCAGAGGTGTATACCGCGCCGCATATGATTGGTGTGATAAGCAATACCTGTGCAATAACCATAGCTTCTACAGTAAAGAGCAAGCCAATAAAACCCAGCGGGCCGTTGCGCATTAGCAGTAGGTACACGACAAGTCCAATGACAACCGGAGGTGCGGCCATCAAAGTACGATTGATATTTATCACCAGCCACTTGCCTCGAAAGTTTACACGTTGCAGCCAAATACCCAGTGGTATGCCTAGTATGGCAGAGATAACCGTTGATGAGATTGTCACACGTAATGTGACCAAAACTATTGCTAAAAACTCTTGGTTAAACAATTGACGCATGTGAACCTCTAGCAATTAGTAATGTGGGAAAAACAATGGCGCGCCAAAATCCTCCACACCAAAAATACTAATTAGATACTGTGCGCGTGAGCCAGTTAGCCAATCTGCAAAAGCCCTTGCTCCTTCTTGCTCGAGTGCGCCGTTTACTATCATCATGCCGTATGGGTTTTGTAGAATATCTCCAAACTCTGACACAATTACAAGATTACCCTTGTTCGGATAATTGAGCCATGTTGCACGGTCTGATAGGATATAGCCATCCAGCTCCACTGCCATACCAAGTGTCGCGCCCATACCCTGGCCTACGCTTGTGAAATTGGGGTTTGTGTACGGGTCTAATATGTTTGTGGCTTCCCAAATTTCACGTTCTTTTACATGTGTGCCAGAATTATCGCCACGTGAGAGGAAGAGTAACTGCTGCTGATAAATAGCTAAAAATGTACCCATGGGGTCGTTATTGTAGGCTATTGGACCGTCTGCAGGGCCTGCTATTATAAAGTCGTTGTGCATGACATCATACCTGCGTGGGGCGTAACCTTCCGCAACAAAACGGTCTTCCTCTGCGCGGGCATGTACCAAGACTACATCTGCTTCCCCGTCACGGCCAAGCTGCAATGCTGCACCAGTGCCAACAGAAATGACGCGGATATCCCAGCCAGTGTCCTCTGTAAAATATGGCAGGATAAAATCCAGTAGACCGGAGTCTTCGGTGCTTGTGGTAGTAGCTAAGGTAATAGTTCCCTGGGCGTTGTTTGAACAAGCGGAGAGGCTAGCGATAGCAATGATAGCCAAGAGCATTAGCAGGAGAAATTTGTTTTTTTTCATCGTTAGTTCCCTTTCTGTTGGCGCATTGTTGCGCAATTTTATTTGATCTGTCTCAAGACACTCCATCACAGGTATGATATCACCTTGCACACTCCCTGTCCAGACCGCTCAATATTTCTACACCATGTGTAAGGGTTGGCAAAATGAACTCAAGGATTTCGCGAACGGCTTTTGGACTGCCTGGCAGGTTGACAATTAACGTCTTCCCACGTGTAATCGCTACGCCACGGCTAAGCATACTTCGCGGTGTAATTTGTAAGGAGAAAGCCCGTATAGCTTCCGCAATGCCGGGTACAATGCGCTCAGCAATGGCCAGTGTTGCCTCTGGTGTTATGTCCCGTGGGGAGAGACCTGTGCCACCAGTTGTTATTATCAGTTGCGGTGTTTTGTTGTCGCATATATTTGCTAGAGTTTGCTCTATAATTGCTTGCTCATCTGGGAGTAGAGATTGTTCGCGTATGATATATCCAAAATTCCCTAGCAGGTCGCATATTATTTGTCCGCTTTCGTCCGCACGTTGGCCAGCCGCGCCTTTATCACTTAACGTAACTACAGCGGCAGATAGTTTGACTGCTACAGTATCGCCCACTGCAACTTGTCCGCCATGCAGCACTTTTGCAAAAATCCCTTCTCGTGGCATTATGCAATCGCCCATACGGTTGTGGATTTGACATTTGTTATGGCACTCCTTGCCTATTTGTGTAATCTCAATGAGTGTATTGCCGCAGCACAGTAGCGTTCCAACTGGCAACATGGCAAGGTCAATCCCTTCAACAAGTAAGTTTTCGCCAAAGTCGCCATGGGAGACGTTTGCGCCTTCTTGGTTAAACTCCTTCACTCTATCATACGAAAGCAGGCTAACCTGCCTATGCCAGTTGCCGCCGTGTGCATCATTTTCCAGCCCCCAATCGGGCAAAAGCCGTACAGAATTGACATTTTGTTTTGGCGTACCCTTTTCCTGGCTGATACATACCGCAACAATTTTTCCTGTTTTTTTTGACATGCCTTTAGCGCGATTGGTTTTACATAATTTATCCGTCACATTACACCTGCCTCAAACTTTCAAGAATATCAGTTTCAACAACGCTGGTTGTGGATGGGATGTCACAGTCCAGTTGCAGAAAAAGTGAGTTCTCATGTTATCCCCCAATTTTGGACATATCGTGCAAATTAATTTCACTTTGTAGAAGATGCTTTTGCGGCTTGTGATGTACAGCTTCTACGATAACACGCATAATTTCCGCATTTGATGCCCCGCCACGCAACAACCCACGCAAGTCTACCCCTTCATCATGGTGAAGACAGAGCCGCAAAAAACCTGTGGAACTAATGCGCAATCGGTTGCAGCCTGTACAAAAATTATGGCTTATTGGGTCTATGAAGCCTATTTTACCTGCAAATTTTTTGCTTCTATAATATCGAGCTGGACCATTGCCGTAGGTTTCTGTATCTATGGAGAAGCTATCATCGTATGCATGTAGTATTTCCAGCACATCTGCAGACGGCACGCCGGTTAGTCCTGTGTTTGCTATAGTGGGCATTAATTCGATAAAGCGCACATCTACAGGCATTTTTTCTGCAATTGTGGCAAGGGGCAATATCTCATGGCAATTTACATCTTTTATTATTACCGCATTAATTTTCACATGCATTCCGCTTTTAACTGCGGTTTGTATGGCATCCCACACGTCATCAAACAAATCTACACCAGTTATTTTTGCAAAGTTGCCACGCTCCATGCTATCAAGACTGATATTAATCCCATCAAGACCGGTATTTGCTAGGTCTTGTATATATTGACGCAATAAAATACCGTTGGTTGTGAGGGAGACATTTCTTACACCGACATTTTTTTTAAGATGCTCGATAAACTGTACACAGTCTTTGCGCACAAGCGGTTCGCCGCCTGTGATGCGGAAATTTTGCACTCCAAGCTTTGACATAATATCGCACAATCGCAAAAATTCCTCATACTGCAAAATTTCTGAGCGTGGAAAAGGCGTGAACTCTGCCGCTGTGCAATAGCGGCAACGAGCATTGCAGCGGTCGGTTACGGATATGCGCAAGTAGTTTATATCACGCGAGAACGAATCGGTCATACTGTCACCGCTTTCCGCCTGTTTTTTTAACAAGCGCGATATTACCAATTTTCATCTCTTTATCAAGTGCCTTGCACATATCATAAATTGTCAAAAGCGCGATAGAAACGCCTGTTAGTGCTTCCATTTCCACACCTGTTTTACCATTGCATTTTACTGTACATGTCGCAAGCACTGCATTTGTTTCGTCCAATAACTCAAATTCGATTGTGGCTTTTTCGATAGAGATTGTGTGGCATAGAGGTATCAAGTTTGGTGTTTGTTTAGTAGCCATAATGCCTGCAATACGCGCAACACTCAGCACGTCACCTTTTTTGCTGTTGCCAAGTTTGCAAGCAGTAAACGCTTTTGCAGACATAACAATTTGCCCACTAGCTATTGCTGTGCGCTGTGTTTCTGGTTTTGTGCTTACATCAACCATTATTGCATTACCGGAGGTATCAAAATGGGTGAAATTTTGCATTGCGCAAGCTCCTTATATTCATCAGACTTGTCCTATAGCTCCAAAATTTTGGTGAAACCGTCGTGCTGGCGAGTTCGCGAATCAAGCGTTTTAGTAGAAAATGCGCCTTGAGTGAACGATTTCGCCAGACACAGGTGAGGCAAAATTTCAGTTACAGGGCAGGTCTATCCAATGGAAATAGTTGAAATTGCTGCCCGTGCCAATTGGTCGCACCGTTCATTTTCGAGGTGGCCAGCATGGCCTTTTACCCAGTGGAATGTGACACTATGCGTTGCCAAGAGTGGCAAAAGCCGCTCCCATAAGTCCACGTTTAGTGCAGGTTCTTTCTTGTTGCGCATCCAGCCATTTTGATGCCAGCGCGCTATCCAGCCTTTTTCTACTGCGTCCACAACATAGCGAGAGTCGGAAAACAGTGCTACAGCGCAAGGCTGCTTGAGTGCCTCTAGCCCAACAATCACGGCCATTATCTCCATTCGGTTATTTGTCGTTTGCGATTCGCTGCCAGAGAGTTCTTTACGGTGTGTACCGTATATGAGTACTGTACCGTATCCCCCGGGGCCAGGGTTGCCAGAGCAGGCTCCGTCGGTGTATATTGTCACATTTTGCATAAGTCCTCCGCTGTGGTGATTTTTATGTTACTGGAGCTGGACGGCACAATATATACAGGTATGCCAAGCCGCTCTACAAGCTGGCTGTCGTCTGTTGCATGGTAGATAAACCCATCGTTTTCCGCTTTGTGATATGCGCGCATGATGATGTCATATGTAAAACCCTGCGGGGTTTGTGCGCACCATAGCTTGCTGCGGTCGAGTGTTGCTTGAATTTTGTCGTTTATTGTTTGTTTTATTGTGTCTGTTACCGGGCTTGCAGCAATCGCCGCACCGTGTATTTTTGCAGCAGCAGCTACGTCTTGAATTGTTTCTGCAACAATAAATGGGCGTGCGCCATCGTGTACCAATACAATTGATGTGCTTTGTGGCATGGTTTTCAACGCCGCGTACACACTTGCGGCACGGGTTTCACCGCCTTCTACAACATGGCAAAGTTTTGTAAAGCCGTAGTTTTGAACGGTATCTTTGTAACCCTTTGGTACTGCAACCGCAATCACATTTACAATTTCGAGTGTGTTAAACGCTGCTATACTATGCCACAACACATGACGGCCATTCAAATTAATAAACTGCTTTGGAGTACTGCCTCCAAAGCGTGTACCCATGCCAGACGCTGGGATTATCACATTAATCATAAATTAACACAACCTTATCTGGATAAACTAGAGCCGGATGGCTTGCAGTTATCATATCCACCCAAATGAAAAATTCCTGTCCTGGGGAAATATCAAGCGGGGAAATTGCCCCATGCAATGGGTCAATTATCTCGGCATTTGGCGAGAGAACAATACGGTATTTGCCAACCGTGCAAAGGAACTCACAAAAATCGTGACCAAATTGGATATTTTCGCTTGCAATAACTGAAAACACTGCGGAGTAGGGGGTGTCTGGGTTTACCCAAACCGTTAATGCCGTATGCTCGGTATATGCAACACGCAAGTTCATGCCTATTTCTATGAAACTTGGTTCAATTGGCAGCCCCGTAAGCAGGTCATACATTGGTGTGCGTTCGATATTTAACACAATGTCTTCATCTCCGGAAATTTCAAGAATATTGCCAGTTATACCACTGACAACACCAAATATTTCTGATATTTCCTGCTGACCCAGTATATTCATACCACCGGTCGCGTAGATTGTCAAACATGAAAGGAAAAAAATGACGGTGAATTTGCGCATGAGGAAGCTCCTTGCTAAGTTAATAATCACATTGCACTTATTTTCCTGCTATTTTGTTAAATTATGCATATTTTAGCTGCGACGGCATAAAAATGTTGTACTACTACGAGAGGGGATAAGGCATGAACAGAGTACCATATAGGCGCGTTACTCCGCCACGAGAAGGTGTAGGTTATGTCCGCACTGCCGAAAATATTCACAAGCCCATTGTTAGTCGACAGCCTGATACACCTGACTCAATTTCGGCTGCACAAAACTTTGTATTGCAGCTTATCATAAGTGGGGTCTTGATGCTTGCGGTGCTTATTATTTGTCTTACAGACATAACGCCGCTTGTAGAGCTGCGTAGTGGGTTGCGTAATGTATTGGCGGGTGCAACTACACCAAGGGAATTAGTTGCCGATGTACGCGATCTTGGCAATGAGTGGTTAGGCTTTTCTGAGCCAGAAGATTATGAAGTACCGACATTTTACATGCCAGATTCTCCATTTGTTCCCCGCGATTATCCGCTAACCGTTTTTGAGGAAACGTATCAAACATACCAAGAGCAGGAAACTCCACCAACGGCAGACTACTTGCCAAACCCGCATGTCCCGGGGCTGTTGGTTACGCCGGGACTGTGGGACTAATTTGGCAAAACCCCGTTACAGGGCGTATTTCATCACCAGCTGGGCATCGATATAGCCCAATAACAGGCAGTTTAGAATTTCATGATGGTGTAGATATTGCGATTCCAATTGGCACAGAAATTGTTGCGCCAAAGGATGGTTATGTGGCGGCCGCCGGGTACTCTGCATCATTTGGATGGTTTCTGCGGTTATCGCATGATAACTACTACGAGACATTTTTTGCACATTTAGACCGTGTGCCGCTTGCTATTGGCGACAGTGTAGCCCAGGGTGAGCGAGTTGCATATTCTGGCAACACTGGCTGGTCTACCGCACCACATTTGCATTTTAGCGTTTTTCGCAATGGACAGTTTGTTGACCCGATGGATATTCTTGACTTTATATGTAAATCGGCGGTGTCGTAGCTATGCTGAATATATTTGAATTGACCGGGCTTCTTTCCGCGATACAAGCTGTAGCTATGGTGCTTTTTGCACTGTTCATGCATGAGGCTGCACATATTATTGCCGTTACATATCTGGGTGGACGGGCAGAAAAAATTGGTGTATTCCCTATTGGAATGCGTGCGCGTTTTGTCGGGCTTGAAAAGCTGCATGGGTGGGAACGGTATATTGTTTATGGCGCGGGTTCGTTCGCCAATTTGGTGCTTGCAGCATGGATGCTTACGGTTTCGTGGCTATCGCATTTTGGTGTGACGTGGATGGAGACACTTGCGTTTTACAGTATTATCATTTGTCTGTTTAACCTACTACCTGCATTGCCACTGGATGGTGGACGATTTTTGCATCAATTCCTTGCCAACTGTTTTGGTATATTGCGTGCAAACAGGTTTATGCTCAGGTGCGGTATATTTGTGAGTACAGTACTGATTGCATTGGGGCTTATACAGGCAGTTTTGTATAACTATAATATCACCTTGTTTTGCGCCGGAGTGTATATATTGCGGCAAAACAGAGAAATGAAGCCAAAGTTACATATGGATTTTTTTCTGATGCTAGAAGGGAAAAATGCCTCTACAAGGCGGCATCTGCCGGCAAAAAAACTGTATGTAACGCTTGAAATGCCACTAAAATATGTGCTAGAACGCTTAACGATGGATTATGTGACTGAGATACATGTAATACAAAAAGGAGCGGCCAAAGACCGCCCCCGCAAAGAGTATTTGCTACGCGAAAACGTACTCCTTGCTCATATTTTTGCATACGGGTTGCATGGGACAATTAATGATGTTATTACACAACAGCAACCTTCTCCAGAAAATCTTCATTTGTGTCGCATACCGTAAACTCACCATTCAAAAACTATGTTGCTTTGTATGGCATAAACACCCGCTTTAGCTAGGGTGTGTTCACACTAACGAAATTATATCTTTGTTGCGTATAATTCCGCATCTTTTTCGCAGTTTCTCCTCGTGTGCTTCTAGCACACGTCGTCAAAATCGCCTCAAACCTGCGAAAAATTCGCTCGCAAATATACAAATCCTTATAGTGTGAATACGCCCTAGTGATAAGCGAGATATCACTTATTCCCCGGCCAACGCCTTTAACATACTGCTATTTGTATCGTCATGTGTATATTCCCAGAACATAACGCCGCAAAGACCGGTTTCTTTGGCATATTTCGCTTTTGCCGCAAGCGAACGTGGGTTATCAAATGTAATAAACTCGCGAGTTTCTGCGTCATACACGTATGGAGCCTCTGCTACCTCATCATACTGCAAACCAGATTTATTTATCCGCTCTACTATCCCTGGATATCCACCGCGCAAAAAGCTCGGCGCACCGCTAACTGGTGCACTAAGCCCGTCTACATCTTTGTATACTCGCCCATAAAACCCACAGCCAAGCACAAGCCTGTCACGTGGGACTCCAGCTTTTTCGTACATTGTCACCACCCTATCCGATGAAGGGCAGCCAGCGTCAGATGGGAACAAAGCGGTATGATATCCAACTTTGTCCCAAGGACACATATCGTATGTCATAAGGTTGATGAAGTCCATTTCATTCATCAGTTTTTCTATTTCCAGCGAGTCACAACAAAATTGTGAGCCACCTGCCGCCATTGTAAGCAACTTGTCTGGCCCTAGTTTTTGGCGCAGCAACTGTACCCATAGTGTATAATTTGGCTTGTCGTCCGGGCTGGCTTCAATACCAGCCATGTCGCTGCATGGGTATTCCCAGTCTAGGTCAATGCCATCAAAGCCGTAGCCGTCAACTATATCAAGAAGGGTTTGTGAAAGCAGTTCGCGCCCCTCTGCCGTTGCAACAGCGGGAGAAAACCCACCTGCGCCCCAGCCCCCAACGGAAAGTACAACTTTGATATGCCCTTTATTTTTGATGAACTCTTTAATCTCTTTGCTATTTGTCCAATGGTCTACGCTACCACGTCCATTTTTTACTACTGCAAAGGCAATGTTTACATGTGTCAGCCGACTGGCGTCACCTTTGCGCAATGTGGTAAAATCCCTTTCGCCGGAATAAATATATGCTGCAACTATCATTGGCTACCTCCCAGCCATTGCTTTAAGCAATGTAGATTCATCGTCATCACTTGCGTATGACCAGAACATTATGCCGCCAAGCCCGGTATCTTTTACGTATTTTATCTTTGCCTCGATGGAGCGAGGGTTATCGAATGTGAAAAACTCACGTGCCTCGGCATCGTATACGTAGGGTGCTTCTGCCACTTTGTCGTATTGTAAGCCGTGCTTCGCGATGCGCTCTTTCATGCGGGCATATCCGCCACCGCCCCCCACAGGTGGGGTAGGGATTGACCCGCCAGGTACACCGTCTACATCCTTGTACATGCGGGCATAAAAAGCTGCGCCAAGCACGAGCCTGTCACGCGGCACACCGGCTTTTTCATACATATCCGCTACAAACGAACCAGATGGGCTACCCGCATCTGATGGGAACAGTGCGGTGTGGTAGCCTACCTTATCCCAGGGACACATATCGTATGTCATGAGGTTGATGAAATCCATTTCTTTCATTAACTTATCAATTTCTAACGAGTCTGCGCAGCTTTGCATACCACCTGCTGCCATGGATAGAATTTTGTCAGACCCTAGCTTTTGGCGCAGCAATTGTACCCAAAGTGTATAATTGGGTTTATCGTCTGGGCTGGCTTCAATGCCAGCCATGTCATTGCATGGGTACTCCCAGTCCAAGTCGATACCATCAAAGCCGAAGTCGTTTGAAATATCGACTAGCGTTTGGGCAAGTAATTCGCGCCCATCTGCCGTTGCAACAGCAGGTGAAAACCCTCCTGCGCCCCAACCGCCAACAGAAAGCACCACTTTCAAATGCCCCTTGTTTTTAATGAACTCGCGAATGAGTTCAGGCTTTTTCCAATGGTCTACATTGCCTTTGCCGTCTTTGACTAGTGCAAATGACATGTTTACATGGGTGAGTCTGTCCGCATCGCCTGGACGCAGGCCGGTAAAGCCGTTTTCGCCGGGGTAAACATATGCTGCAATCATCATACCAATATGCCTCCTTATGCTCGTTATTTTGCACAATTGTAATACAAGTTTCTTGCAAATGGAAGTGATATTTCATAAAGCCCGAGCATTGTAACAAATAAACCTCACTTGCATATCATACTGTAGTTATATCCGTTGAAAACAGGCAAATCGTAGGCCAGATGCGGTTTTCAGCTGATATTACAATCAGACATCATATAGAAACGAGGCGACATATGCAAAGCCCGGAAACCAGTCTGTTATGGCAACTCTTGCAAAACATGGACAGCGTACAAGCACATGCAAATCAGCCTTTGACAGAGGCATCACAACAGCGTACACCGTTTGACATGCTAATTAAACTGCGCCCAATGCTTTCGACAAGAGAGCAAAAATTTATTGACTTGATGATTAAACTGCAAGAGGTAATGGTACTTATGGATGAAATCTCATCCGCAGATTAGGGCATGTTCCCAACTAACGAACGCACTCCTTTGCGTCTGATGTTTCCGCATCTTCGGCGCGCTTTTTTCCTAGCGCACCTATAGTGCGCATCGTCAAAAACCCCTTGAATCTGCACAAAATCAGGCTCGCAAATTTGTACATTCTTATAGTGGGAACACGCCCTAGTATTTTACACCTGTTGCAAAATGCTTAGTTTGGTGCAATATTCATAAAAAATTCACAAAACGGGCTTGCGTAAATGTGCAAGCCCGTTTACAATTGCGGTATATAGTATATTTGGTCAATTTAAGATTACCCGACATGGTTGATACGCAGTCGCCACACCCTCCCTTTGCTACGCATCGGTCGGTGTGGGTACTCGCTATAACATAAATTGAAGGCCATCCCTCACATTGTCCAAGAACTCGCTTGGAACCGCGGGTTTCGGTTTTGTCTTCAACTGTTTTCAATTAATATGACATGCACATAAGGAGGCATACACATGAATAATGTCCTAACCACCATTTTTGAAAGAAACTCATGCCGCAATTTTTCTCCAGCACCACTGAGTTCTGAGCATGTGGAAATTTTGGTTAAAGCTGCACTTGCGGCACCAAGTGCTGTAAATCGCCAACCTTGGCACATTATAGCAGTAACTAACAAGCAACTGATTGAAGAGATGGACGGGCAAATCCTGGACGATATTAAGCAGAATAATCCCGATTGGTATAATCGCATGGTGGAGCGCGGTGGCAAAATTTTTTACGATGCGCCATGCCTTATAATTATCGCACGTGATAGCTCGGACTATGCGGTGCTTGATGCAGGCATTGTTTCGCAAAATATTGCGCTTGCCGCTCATTCAATAGGGCTTGGCAATGTTATTTGCGGCATGGCTCGTGGCGCGTTTGATGGTGAAAAAGGTGAAGAGAACAAAAAACGTCTTGGCTTCCCGGATGGGTATGTCTTTGGCATGTCTGTATGCGTGGGCGAGGCTATATCCGGCAAAGAACCACATGAACTTGATTTTAATAAAGTGACATATGTAAAGTAGGGGTGCGATATGGGAGATGTATTTAACGAGCAGATAGTTAAACGCAAGCAAACAATGATGGACAAGCTAAAGCGCGTAGGGTTGATACTTGCGGTAATTTTGCTGTTTATATTAATTATGCTTACGCCTGCGGCAAATTTTGCAGCGGTAATCGTATTTGCAGCAGGCTTTGGCGCATATTACCTTATGAGCTTTTTGCGGGTGGAATATGAGTATATTTTCACTAATGGTGAACTGGATATTGATATAATCTACAACAAGTCCCGCCGTAAGCGAGTGTTTTCGTCTATGGTTAATAAAATAGAAATAATGGCACATATCGAAGATATGAACCACGCTGGTCATTTTTCTGGCGTTGCACAAATTAATAATTATGGCATTGGTGAAAATGGACCGGATACTTATGCTTTCTTGATAAACATTTCCGGCAAACAGACGAAAGTTATTATAGACCCAAACGAAAAGATGCTACGTGCCATTGCTGGTGCTATACCACGGAGCAGATTACACATCAAGAAGTAACCTATATTCCCAACAATTTCACATAACTGTCGTATCTAGCAGGGTGGATTTTGTGTCCAACCTGCTCTTTTATTGCGCAGTCCTTTTCGCGAAAATGCAGACAATTGGAAAACTTACAATTACCTAAAAACTGCTCAAACTCCATAAATAGTGCGGCCAGCTCGTTTTTTGCTATGCTGTCAATGTCTAGGGATGAAAATCCTGGCGTATCTACACAAAAGCCGTCAGCGGGGTGTTGAGATAGCGCGAAAATTTCTGAATGGCGAGTTGTGTGCTTGCCACGGTCGAGCTTTGTACTTAGCGTTCCTGTTTCTAGCTGCAGAGTAGGCGAAAGCGCGTTAATAAGGCTGGATTTGCCAACGCCGCTTGGTCCGGCGAAAACATTGGTTTTACCGGCCATTTCCGCACGTAGGCGGTCAAGTCCAAAATCGTCTATGGTGGATGTGTACACAATATTGTATCCTGCAGCAATGTACGGTGTGAAACAATCATCATCTTTTATGAGGTCAGATTTGTTTACGCATATCAGAATCGGAATATCTTCACTTGCAACAAGCACCAAAAACCTGTCAAGAAGACCCGCATTGAAGGCAGGCTGCGCTGCTGCAACAGTTATAATTACCTGATCGATGTTGGCGATAGGTGGGCGGCGCAGTTCATTTTTGCGAGATTTTATAGTGTGAAGAGTGCCTACTTTTTTTGTCTCATCTGTGACAGATATTATTGCATGGTCTCCGACTAGTGGTGTTGTGTTGCGATTACGGAAAACGCCGCGAGGGTTGCAAACATATGGGATGCCTCTCGCCAAAACGGTGTATGTGCCGCCTACGCCTTTAATTATGATGCCCTCGCGGTTTGTATTGCCTTCTGTATTCGTGTCTGCACGATTGATATATATCAGTCCTTACTCGTTGAAATTGACTTCATGGCTGGTGCGCCAAACTTCTAATGTTCCGCCGTCCTCTATCGAAAATACATGGTACGTGGCCATACTGTAGCCGGATACAGTAAATTGCATTGGCAATTGGTTGACTGCTATATATTCGTCAAAAACTACAGCCGTAACTGTATCGTTGGTTTGCCGTCTCACTTGAATGCGCACGGTATCAATATTATCGGCAATGCTCCATGTGGGAATGATAAATGTGCTTTGGTGTATTTGTGGCGGCGGTTCCGGTAAGTCTTCTTCAACCGGTTCACCTTCATGTGGCTCTTCGTCGGTTGATGGTAGCTCTTCATGTGGTTCTTCCTGTGGTGGGTCGGTAGTGGTGGGTGGTGCTTCAGCTATATTTGGCGCGAGGCCAAGGCTTACGATGTAGCTTATCGTAGTTTCACTATATACAAGCTCGCCAGGCATTGGGTCTTGCATCATTACAATGCCTGCGGCGTAAGTCGTGCTGTATGCTGTCGTTCTTGTACCAGGCAATAGCATTGCTTCGGCAAGCATATCTAACACCATAGCTTCTGTCTGCCCAAACAAAACAGGCACCGTTACTAGTCCGGTGTCCGGCATGATAGAAACCCTCAAAATAACAAGCGACCCCTCACGCAGGGGCGTGCCTGCACTCGGGGTTTGCGAAATTACTATATTATGTTCGACATGGTCGTTATACTCACGTTCAATTTGTGTTTCTATTGACAGAAAGCTGAGCTGTGCTTGTGCGCTGGCAAGAGTATATCCCACTAAGTCTGGCATATGATACGAATATTCGACTGCGTCCGGGTCTTCACCAAGGCTCATGACCACCTGTATGGCATCACCCGCAGATAGCCCTGTAGACATAGGCGTTTGTAACTGTCGTATTACATATCCATCTGGCACTGCGTCCGAGTACTCATACTCTATGGTGAAGATAAGAAGCCCACGCTCTGCAGCGGCGGCCTCTGCTTGAGCAAGAGACATGCCAACAACACTTGGCGCAAATACCCGCTCATTGTCTCCGGTAAAGCGAGGGATAATAAATATCAGCCCAAGTATGAATAAAATCGCTACAAAAATGAGTCCAAGCAATATGCCGCCCCATACTGCCGCCTTATCTGACTTGGGTAGCGAGTCATCATAGTCATAGTCATTATATGGACTTGTGTCGGGGTCTACATTATCAAGAAACTCGCTGCGAGCTTTTGCCCGCTCATCTCTTGCTGTTTTGTTCCTGTCTTGTGCGGGCGGCGGTGCAACATATGGTACCTCATCGGTTACAAAGTCACCAGTGTCGTCTGACTGGGCGCGCTGTAGGTCTGCTATCAAATCGTCTGCTGTTTGGTAACGCAGTGACGAGGATTTTTCTGTAGCTTTATCGATAATCCGTAAAATGCTATCGGACACACTTGGGTTGTAGTCTAAGATATCCGGGAACTTGTTGTTTATGTGGCACATAGCCACCGAAACCTCTGTCTCTCCGTCAAAAGGTGTTCGACCTGTTGCCATCTCAAACATTGTAACACCGAGAGAGTAGATATCTGTTGTATGATCTAGGTAGCCATTACGCGCCTGCTCGGGAGAAGAATAGTGTACACTACCCATAGAACCAGAGCCAGCAGTTAGTGTGCCGTTGGTCGCTACACGGGCAACGCCAAAATCGGTCACTTTTACAATACTTGTGCGCGTTACCAAGATATTTTGAGGTTTGATATCGCGATGCACAATGCCGCTACGGTGTGCTTCTGAAAGCCCTTTGGCTATTTGAATTGTGGCATCCAAGATAATATCATCATCGAAGGGCGCACTTTTGGCAATCAGCTCCTTTAGAGACGACCCATCAATATACTCTAGCACGATATAGCAAATATCACCGTCCTGTCCAAAGTCAAAGATGCTGACAATGTTTGGATGGTTGAGTGCCGCCGCCGCACGTGCCTCCTGTGGGAAGCGCGAGGTGAGGTCTTTATCTGTAAGATATTCTTCTTTTAGCACCTTTAGTGTCACATATCTGTCCAGTTTATTATCATATGCACGGTATACTACAGACATGCCTCCCGAGCCAATAGTCGCTTCAATTTCATAACGGCCGGCTACTATTTCTCCAGCGTGTAGTTTCACTACAGTCACCTCATTTTAATAGGGCTACGCCCAAACCCCGCCGCACATCAAGACAAAGTAGTGTTGTGCTTCTTGCGGGTAAACAGGACTACCTGTTTACATCTATTAATATTGCAGAAATATTATCATGTCCGCCGCGAGAGTTGGCTTCTTCCACCAAAAACCGTGTCCGGTGTTCTACAAAACCTACACCCTCTGCAATGCCCTTTATTGCAGTATCGTCCATCATGTTGCTTAACCCGTCCGAACATAACAATATCGATACTGTGTCATTTATTGGCAATACCAGACCGTCTATATCCGTCTCCATACCCAACACACGTGTTATCACGTGCCGCTTTGGATGAGTTAATGCTTCCTCTGCACTTAGCTTGCCTGTCTGCAGCATATGTTCGATATAGGTGTGGTCTGAGGTTAGCTTGGTTATTGCAGATGGAGTTATTGCATAAGCACGGCTGTCACCAACGTGGGCAATGACTATTTTTTCGTCTGTTACGATGCATGCCGTGAGGGTTGTACCCATGCCATGATATTCCTTGTTTTCTTCTGCCATTTTGCATATTTTGACATTTGCGTACTGCACCGCGGCTACTAGCAAGTCGAGATAATTATCTGCTTGAACAAACTCAGCAGCATGGAACTCCGCAATATAGTCTGTGATAAAGTTTATTGCATTTACGCTTGCAATCTCGCCAGCGTTGTGACCGCCCATGCCGTCTGCAACAATAAACAAGTTGGGCAGCGGACCAAATGCATCCTGCATGACAAAAATAGAGTCCTGGTTCTGGTCTCTAACCTGTCCCTTGTGTGTGAGCCCGGCTGCTTGCATGTGTCACCTCGCATTTCTGATATCGCGTACTGCCATAGCTAACGACGGATAGAAACGTGAAACTAACAACTAAGAGTAATCGTGTGACTGCACCATACGTTGCTTCATGCACACATTCGCCACATAGCATTTGTTTCACGTTTTAATTGACGTTTGCTAAACATTATAGTCGCTGTCTACAATTTTGTCAAAACGGTTACATAGAATGCGTCGCTTGTTGCTGATGGCTGAGTCTGGATTTCACTGGTTTGGTGGAAGTTGTGATGGTTTTGTAAAAATTGTTTTGCGTTATCGGTGTTTTCTTCGTTCGTGATTGTACAAGTGCAATACACAAGCTTGCCGCCAGGTTTTACGTACCTTGCAGCATTCGCCAGGATTGTGGCTTGCAAGGCTGCCATTTGTGTGATGTCTTGTTGGTTGCGGTTATATTTTATCTCCGGATGTTTGCGAATGGTACCAAAACCCGTGCAGGGCGCGTCAACAAGCACCGTATCTGCCAAACTAGAAAGAGACGGGTCAAAAGTAGTAGCATCCCTTACTTCGGAGTGTATGTTCGTAAAGCCAAGGCGTTTTTTTGTCTGATTAATAAGCTCCACACGATGCGGGTGAATGTCATATGCCAATATTTTGCCCGTATTTTGCATAAGTCCTGCCATCGCAAATGACTTGCCGCCTGGTGCAGCGCACATATCGATAATAACTTGACCTGGTGCGGGGTTTACCGCTTCTACTGCGAGCATAATTCCCGGGTCTGCTACAAAGAATAGACCCTCGGAAAACGCAGTGAGCCTTGTTATATCGCCTGGATGGTGTAACATGAGAAATGGATGTGATGTGTTTTCAAGTGGTGAAACATTAACACCATCTGACAGCAGTAGTGCCGCAAGTGCCTCTTGGCTTGTTTTGTGAATATTCGCTAGTACGATAACTGGCGGTGGTTGGTGGCTATTTTCGCAAAACTCCAGCACACTTGCTTCACAACCCAGCCATATGTGTAATTTCTCCATTAGCCATTTTGGATAGGAGTATTTTAGAGAGAGGCTTTTGATTTTGCCGGTTTCCTCACGGGAAATATTGCGCAAAACAGCGTTCACAAAGCCAGCAAGGCTTACAAAACCATGCTGTTTTGCCAGCGCGACAGCCTCGTTTACAGCGGCACGGTCGGGTATTTTATCCATAAAACGGATTTGGCAAACAGAAATGCGTAACAGGTTGCGTATAAACGGTTTCATTTTGTCTACTGATGTTTTTGAGTAACGATTTAGAGCGTAATCTATTTGGATGAGGTTGCGCAGCGTCTCGTTTACTAGGTCGGTAACAAAAGCGCGTGAGCGTTGATCAATATCTGTTTCTGATAGGGTTTTGCGTAGGGCAATATTTGCGTACGCACCGGACTCTAGTATATCAATGAGCGTTTGTATAGCAACGCTACGGTCGGTTTTTGAGGTCACTTGGGTCACAATCCTTTGTCGTGGCATGTGGTGATATTATTACAAAGTTTTGCGAAATTGTAAAGCGGAAGCCATGTGGCTCCCGCGATTTGGTTATAGCTATTTCATTAAACGTCCTTGCGGTATAAGATAGCCGCTGTGTGGTATGTTATGTGGTATCGGCACACCATAGTCAGGTTCTGTTGATGGTACAGTAGAGTCATTTGCGTTATCAGAGTCGTTCACGTTTGTGTTTTCGTAATTGTCGTCATATACACTATCATCATATACACTGTCGTCAAAAGCCATGCTGCTTTGCTCTGGCTGAGCTTGTTCTGGCATTGTTTGAGGTTCTTCTACTTTTTTACGAAAGAATACCATATCATCACTGTTCATTACAGCAACTGTTTGTTCCATGTTAGTTGCAAGCCCAATATTTCTAGCATTACGATAATTTGCGTTTCTTGTTGCACGTTTTTGTGTAAGTGGTACACGTTTGTTTGTATTGCGTGTTACTGTGCTGCGGTTTTGTGCAAGTCTTGGAGCTGTTTTGCGTCCGTGTGTTGCTGGGCGGCCAAGCAATGGAGGTGCGGTGGTAGTAAGCGGAGGTGCTGGTTTTGGTGCAGGAGTGTGAGTTTTTGTAGCTGCTTTTGGTGTGGTAGAGCGCGTAGTGGTGCGTTTTGTATCTACACGTTTTGTGGCAGGTTTTTGTGGTGTTACAATAGTATCGTTGTGTGGGATTGCAGGTGTTACAGTGCTACGTGTTACACGGTTGTTTACTACTGCCTGTTCTGCAGCTGTTACGCCCATGTCGTAATTATGAATATTATGGTTTACGCCATTAGCATATCCACGGTTATGGTTGTAACGGAAAGCATTTCCTATGCGCCCATGTGGACGGCCAAGGTTTAGCGAGCGTTTTGGCCTGCTTACGCCATCAACGCCAGTGCGGTATGTGGTGTTGTACCGACCGTGGGTGTTGCGGGTTGTTGCACGAGTGGTTGTGTAATTGTGGCGGTTTATCGCGCTTGATACGCGTTCGCCATTGCGGTTGCCGTGGTTATTTTCCGGAATGTTGGAAGAACAACCTGTTACAGCCACCATACCAACTACCAAACCGGTTACTGCAATACGTCTCCAGTTCATTAATATATCCCCCTAGTTCTTATGAAAAAAATCGCAAACTCGGCGTTTCGTCCACCGGTGCTTGCGATTATATTTTTAGCAAATTATTTTTATTAATACTGTGTTACCACTGGAACGTTACGAAATTTTTTACAGTTGAATTACATTTGGTGTGGCGGTGCATATTATGGCTATAGTGAAATGAAATGAAAACAGTCCAAGGCGAAGCGTTGAGATGTTTTCATTTCCATTGAACGCACCGCACCGACGCAGGTGTGACAAACAGCATATGCTGGCTATGTCATATAACTGGACGGTTTTCCAGTTATATGAATATATGTTATATTGAATGAAAAATTTGGCCATTTACAGCTGTTGCATGAATTTCTATATCAACAGCATCACGTATGGCTATATCACTCAGTTTTTTTACTATAGCCTCTACAATAATATTTTCCCCACCGTAGTGCGTTATATCCAAAATACACATGCCTGCGTCCAATACAGCAAGTGCGTCACTGTACTTGACATCACCTGTGATATACACATCACAACCTTTTGCCTCTTGCCAAAAGCTCATTCCACTGCCGCCGCATACTGCGACTTTTTTTATTTTGGTGTGTAAATTGCCGATATAACGAATATCACTAAGGTTTAGTGTTTTTTTTACAATTTCCGACAACTCGAGAAGAGTTATTACTTTCGGTAGTTCGCCAATGCGGCCAATGCCAATGGTGCTTCCATTATGATGGTTTGCTGTGTCAACAGCCATTGGGACTGTGTTCAAAATCCCCAGCTTATGCGCGAGGCAGTCGTTTACACCACCGGGTGCTTTGTCCAAATTTGTGTGCGCTGCATATAAGCAAATATCATTTTTTGCAAGTGTAAGAATTTTACGACCAATAGCATCGTCTGTAGTAACACGCTTTAGTGGGTTATATGTTAGCGGGTGGTGTGTGATTATACAATTATATCTGTTAGCTACAGCCTCGTGGATTACATCATCTGTAGCATCCAGGGCAACAAGCACCTTATTAATTGGCAAGTTAGGGTCGCCAATAAGCAAGCCAACATTGTCAAAATTTTCTGCCCAAGCCTCCGGTGCCCACTGCTGCATTTCGTTGATAATCCAGTGCATTGTTTTCTGCATTTGCAATCCACTCCAGTCTCTTTTCTGCAATGGCACGAGCGTTACAATCGCTTATCGATTGTATATATCTCCCAATCTTCTCGCGTTGGTAGCGCAAATATAGCTCCACTCCACCCCTTTGCAGCAAAAATTTGCCTAAAAAATATTCCTCATCCATCCAAGCAGTAATTGCACCACCAATATATGTTGCCAGCAGGATTACATAAATTCGAGACGCGCTTTCGACGACCAATTGTTCATCAGTAATATCATATCCAGCAGCATGTAAGTTCCTGCGAAGCTCCTCCAAGTCGTGCTGTGGTTGGAGAATCAGTTGTTTCGCAAAACGCGCTTTTTTTTCATCAGCTTGCAGTATGCTCCATATGCGAAGGCCGCCCATGCCAGAAATTACAATACAGTCCGCTTCATCTTCATTTAGTGGGGCAAGTCCATTGCCAAGTCGCGTTTCAATTTGATCTGCAAAACCTGCGGCACGAATGTTAGCTGTTGCAACTTCTAGCGGGCCTTTGTTTATGTCACATGCGATGGCGCGTCTACACAAGCCGTTACGTACTGCTTCAATTGGTAGGTAAGCATGATCCGTACCGATATCTGCCAATGTGTCATAGCACTTTGTGAGTTGCAAAATCGCCCGCAGTCTGTCCGACAGTGCCATTAATCCAAATAATCCTTTAGCTTTTTACTGCGGCTTGGGTGGCGGAGTTTGCGCAATGCTTTTGCCTCAATTTGTCTAATGCGTTCACGTGTTACATTAAATTCTTTGCCGACTTCTTCCAGTGTTCGTGCGCGACCATCGTTTAGCCCAAAGCGCAGACGTAACACTTTTTCCTCGCGGTCTGTCAATGTCTCCAGCACACTAACCAGTTGCTCTTTTAGCAATGTAAAAGCGGCAGCCTCTGCAGGTGCTGGGATATCATCATCTGGAATAAAATCTCCTAAATGGCTGTCTTCTTCTTCACCGATTGGTGTCTCGAGTGACACCGGCTCCTGTCCAATTTTTAGGATATCGCGTACTTTATCTACTGGCATCTGCATTTCCTTGGCAAGTTCGTCCGGTGTTGGGTCGCGCCCAAGTTCTTGTAGCAATTGACGTGATACCCGTATTAATTTGTTAATTGTCTCTACCATGTGTACAGGGATACGAATTGTACGCGCTTGGTCTGCAATAGCGCGAGTTATAGCCTGCCGTATCCACCATGTTGCATATGTGCTGAACTTGTAGCCCTTTTTGTAGTCAAATTTCTCTACAGCCTTAATAAGACCTAGGTTGCCTTCTTGAATTAAGTCAAGAAATAGCATCCCACGTCCTACATACCGTTTTGCTATAGACACAACAAGGCGCAAGTTTGCCTCTGCAAGGCGTTGCTTTGCGTCCTCGTCACCTTCTTCCATGCGTTTCGCGAGGTCAATTTCTTCCTCGCCAGAAAGCAGTGGTACTTTACCAATTTCCTTCAAGTACATGCGCACATGGTCGTCGATATTTATTGCGCCCTCTACCGCAGACAGGTCGATTTCCTTCTCGTCTTTTGGGTCAAGACCGGAATCCAAATCCATAGGGATTTCGATACCTTGGCTTTCCAGCCATTCATTCGCCTTGATAATTTGGTCTGGATCAAGATCGATGTCACCAAAAAAGTCTGAAATTTCTTTGTGTCTGAGGATATTCTTGTTCTTCTTGCCAATAGCCACCAACTCTTCAAGATGTGCCATTAATGTTGGATCTTCAAAGGGCTTCAAGGAACACCATTCCTTTCGTGTAATAGTTTGTCCAAAAAAATACGTTATATACTGATTTGTGGCTTGCTTCGTGCCAATAAACCTAATGCTTGTAAGGCTTGTTGGTCGTTTTCGGTGTTACTCATTTCCGAAATTGCCCATGCACGTTTTATAGTAAAGGCCGCTTCGTTGAGTGTTTTTTCGATTGCTATTTTATCGTGTTGCATAGGCTGGTCAATAAATATCTCTACAATTGATCGGTGTTCTTCTGCAGAGTCGAAATGAGACATGATATCTGTCCTAGACATTTGCTTGTCCTGCGCCGCGTTGGCAAATGCAAGTGCAAGTAATTCGGCATACAAGCCTCCACCAAGCTCTGCTGCTCCAATGTAACCACTATGTTCTAAAGCTGCCGCGGCAGTGTGTTGTGTAAGTACCAAGTGCAATAAGGCTTCCCTAGCTTTTTTTATGCCATGTGTAGTACGTGAGGTCTGTGCCATGTGTCGGCGTGTTGTTTGCAAAGCAGTGGACACTACGCCCCGTTGCTTATCTATTTCTGTAAAAATTGCTCCGGGAGAAATATCGCTTATTTTCGAAATTTCTGCTACATAGGCCTCGGTTTCTATTGCGCTTGGCAGAGTCGCAAGCAGCTTTGCTGCCTCTGTGGTAAAACCGACACGACCATCTGTAGTAGACAGGTCAAACTTGTCCATCTCAAGCTTTACTTGAAACGCGACATGACTTTTCGCGTTCTTTATTGCCGCCGCAAGTGGTGCGGCTCCATGTAGCTGTAAATATTCATCTGGGTCTTTTGGGGCTTTGCTGTACTCTTTGCTCGTCTGCTCGGATATGTTAAGCACCTTTATTTTGATGCCACCTTTTGTGAGTGCGGGTATGGCGCGTAATGTAGCGCGTATTCCGGCGTCATCGCCGTCCATGATCAACACAACAGATGTGCATCCCGCATTTTTCATGAGCCTCACATGTGAGTCATTGAGTGCTGTACCTAATACACCTACGGCGTTTGTAAACCCCCATTGGTGCATGGCCAGTACATCCATATAGCCCTCTACAACAATCAGCTCACTTGTACGTGCCTTGCGAGCAAGGTTAAGGCCGTACAAATTGTCACTCTTGTGAAAAAGAGAGGTCTCTGGTGTATTTATATATTTTGCCTCGTCATTTCCACCCATCACACGTCCACCAAAGCCCACAACACGGTTGCGAGGGTCAATTATTGGGAACATTAGACGTGAGCGAAAACGATCGTAATGCTTTGTAGCATCTGTCCGGTTTTGCGTTGCAAGCCCTGCCGCCACAAGTTTTTCTGGGGAGACTTCTGACATGTGTTTGATAAGCCCGTCCCACATGCTGGGCGAAAGCCCCAGTCCAAATTTTTTTGCAAGTGTAGGATGGACTCCGCGTTCCTCCAAATATTTACGTGCAAAAACCGCATCAGTCGCATCAGAATATAGGTAGTCGAAATAAAACCGTGCTGCTTGTTTGTTTAGCTCTGCACTAATCTCACGTGCGGCGCGCTGCTGCTTTGCAGAAACTGTTTCTTCTTTTTCTGGCAAGCGGTAGCCAACCCTGTCTGCAAGAACTTTTAACGCCCCAACAAAATCCAAGTTTTCGATTTTCATTATGAACGTAAGCACGCTGCCACCTACATTACAGCCAAAGCAGTAAAAAAATTGTTCTGACTGACGTACGCTAAACGATGCACTTTTTTCATTATGAAATGGACAGAGTCCGACATGGTTGCCAGACCGCTGGTTTAGTACAACGTAACCTGATATCACTTGAACAATATCGTTCATCGCTAAAACTTCCTGCACAACCTCTTCGGGATATCGCATTGTTCAGCCCCCATCCATTTCTCCCCTCTTAAGTTACAATTCGACGGTAACGAGCAAAATCCTGCAAATGTCATGGACATATTCAACAATTTTGTCCACAAAAGATTTCATCAGGACTTTTTTGTAGATTTTGTCTGGACTTTTTTAAGGCAATACTATATCATGGCACATGGAATGGTGTAATGTTAGCCTTGTAATGATTTGCAAGGAGGGAGTACGCGATGATAAACCAGCAAAAAATAATTTTGATGACTCGGCTCGCGCTTTATGATAAGCATGAAGGTACTGCAGACCGCGCTTCTAGCGAATATTTTCGACACGACTATATCTACAAAAAAAACATTGGAACAAGGCTTGCTGTTGGTTTTGTCGGCTTTTTGCTACTTGTACTATACTGGGGCAGGGTTATATTGCTCGATGGTGCAGACTTGATGGAAATGGATATACGGAGTTATCTCATGGAGTCTGTGCTATTTATGGTGGCCTTGCTCGCACTGTATTCACTGATAGGTACAATACAAGGTACCCGAGAATACTATCTGATACAAAAGCGGCTTGACAACTATAATACGATAGTAAGACGATTGGAACGGATGGAAAAGAATAGAACCGCATAGGTATATATCATCTGACACATATTAAGGTAGGGATTTTCACATTATGGAACATATCTTGATTGTACGAGAGATTATCGTAAAATTTTACAAACGCCACGAAATGTTTATTTTGCCTGTACTCAAGTTTTTGTTGGGATACTTTGTATTTTCTGCAATACTAAGAATTGGATATGTTCATGCATCACTTGAGCCATTTGCAGAAGAGTTTTCTACTGGGCTGCTTACAATGTTTCTCGCGTTGTTGTTTACAGTAATGCCAATGAACATGGGCTGGATTTTGATAATTCTTAGCGTTACGGCACAATTTTCTGCCAATTTGGAAATTGCGATTGCAGTGTTTGTGTTCTTGTTGTTCATTTTCGTTTTCTACGTACGTATGGCAACAAAGGAATCGATATTTATACTGTTTACAATTTTGGCATTTCAGTTTAATGTGCCGTACCTCGTACCGCTTCTTGCAGGGCTATATTTCCCAATTACGACAATTATACCCATCACGCTTGGGGTATTTGTAAACGCACAGATACCGGTGCTGTTTGGTATCATGCATCATACACCTGCCACTGCAGGAGCAATGACAGATTTAGAAATTGCGGAACTCTTGACTGAGATACCCGAGGCATTTTCCGTTGTATACGAGACACTAATGCATAGCCTAACCGTAACTCAAACATCGATATTTACTGCTGTGGTTTTTGCAATGGTTATTTTGCTTGTACATTTTGTAAGCCGACTTGCAATTGACTTTGCTCGAGAAATTGCTATATTGCTTGGCTGCGTAATGAACATTTTTGGCTTTGTTGTAGCTGTAATGGTGGCAAGTGAAACAGCCAGTATAGGCATGGTAATTGTACTAACGATACTCTGTGGTGTTCTCGCGCTGCTGGTGCGCTGCTTTGACTCTATTTTGGACTACCAGCGGGCAGAGTCTGTGCAGTTTGAGGACGACCACAACTACTATCATGTGCGCATTGTACCAAAGGTTATTTTGACCAAGTCGAAGCGTGTAGTAAAACGCATTCGCCCACAGTCGGATGCTATGGACACACGTGAGCCTATAGATGACGAAGCACCTGCTCCTCGCCCATCGCGTGTTGCACCAGAAGCAGATATGCGAGAGACTAGGCGGCCGAGGGCTGGTTCACATACAGGCTCGCTCCCGGAGCGGCGTGCTACTGATATTGTGCGAACCAAGAAATAGAGAAGGGAATATATGATGCTTTCTTGGTTGAGGGATTGGCTGGTTGAGATAACAAATTTGCCTGCATTTATCGCGCCAGACTTTGGGTTGTTCCAAATGTTAGACGTGATAATTGTTGCTACTGTTTTGTACTTGATTTTGAAATGGGTGCGGCGTACGCAGGCGTGGGTTCTATTTAAGGGCATTATTTTTATTTTAGTTATAGCAATTCTTGCAGAGGTCTTGGATCTTGCAACTGTGCAGTGGGTGGTACGCAACACTATTGGCATGGGGCTTGTTGTGGTTATTATCTTATTCCAACCTGAGCTGCGCAAGGCACTTGAGCAGCTTGGGCGTGGACAGTACCTGTTTCCGCTAAAAAATGAGGCGGAACAAAAGGTACATTCTGCCGCATATGTCATAGAGGAAATCATCCATGCTATACGAACTATGAGCGGCGCGCAGACAGGCGCGCTAATTGTGCTTGAACAAGATGTAGATATTAGCGAACATGAAGAGCGCGGCACGCCATTGGATGCACAAGTGAGTGCACAGCTACTGCTTAATATATTTGAAAGAAACGCACCACTTCATGATGGCGCAGTTATTATTCGTGCAAACCGAATCAGTGCAGCATCATGCATTTTGCCGTTGACTACAGAGCATGTAGATGTGTCACTTGGCACACGCCACCGCGCTGCGATTGGTATTTCTGAAGTGTCTGATGCGAGAGTGGTTGTGGTGTCTGAGGAGACAGGGACTATCTCTATTGTCGTGGGTGGGGAAATAACACGTGAAGTATCCGAGCAGCAAATACGTGACCTGCTTATGTGGGGCGAACCTGTTAAAACCAGATTCGCGTTGTTTAGGAGGAAAGCATGAGACGGATATATAGTTTTATATTTGTGGACCTCCATTGGAAACTCTTGTCGCTTGCTTTGGCATTTGTATTATGGTTTGTTGGGGCGATAATGAGTAACCCCATACAAAACGATAGCTTCAACATCCCATTGCGCTTGCAAAACATCGAGATTTTGGTAAATGAAGGGCTTGTGTTAGTGAACCAAGATGAAATAGATGAGTTGTTTAGCCATGTGCAGGTGAGTATACGCGCCCTCAGACATGACTTGGAAATTTTGCGTGAAGCAAGCATGGCGCAGCAAGCAGCAATGGTTGTACCCAGCATAGACTTTAGGGCGGTAGACTTTGATGCGGTGACAAACAGCGATGGCGCACTTGTCATTTATTTGGATGTTAGCGTAAACCTTGCAGCAGGATATGAGCATTTCTCGATTTCGCCAAGCGTGATACCTGTGGAAATTGATGCATATGTGCAGCAAATATTCCCTATTGCCATTGATGTTGTAAATGATGATGATATTGCGCCTGGTGTGGAGCTTAGGCCAGTTAGGCTTGTAAACAGCAGTGTTACAGTGTCTGGCACGCGTACGAATATGCAGCGAGTAAACTCCGTACGTGTTGCAGTGGATGTGATGGGAATTTTTGCCGACCGTGAGATTGAAAATCTGCCACTTGTGGTGTTTGACCACTACGGTGTTGACATAACAGACCTAGTGGAACTTAGTGTCCGCGAAACCACGGCCACAGTATCCGTTTGGAATATTGAAACGGTGGAGCTACATGTAGATGGTCTTGGAGAAGTTGCCACCGGGTTTGCCGTTGGGGAAATTGTAATTGAGCCAGACACAATATATGTGATGGGGCTACTGTGGCGTTTAGAGAGTTTACAATATGTGGCACTCGAAGTCGATTTGGACGATGCCAGAGAAAGTTTTTCCCGGGAAATTGATGTGACAGAGTGGTTGCCCGACAATGTGTTGTTGCGTACTGGTGAAAGCCCAGAGGTTACAATATACGTTGAAATTGAGCCTATAGAGCGGCGGGTTTTCACAATACCACGTGGCAATGTTATGATACGTGGAGTGGATGCTATTTACCAAATAATGAACGATGCGCCAATGATACGTGTTGAAGTGAACGGGCCACGGGCGCGGCTTGCAGAGCTTATTGACGCAGATATAGGGTTGGTGCTAGATTTGCGCAACCGCCCAATTGGCACACATAATGTTACGCTTGGAGTAGAACTCCCCGAGGGTTTTAGTCTTGCTTTGCGCGCACCAGCATTGCAGGTGCAAATCCATGAACCTGCTGGAGATGTTGAAGAATATGATGAAGAATATGACGACGAAGACGAATATGTCTACATCCCGACAGAGTCAGAACCCCTAGCAGATGACGAACCAGATGAAGACGAATATGATGATGCCGAAGATGACTATGATCTAGAGAATCATTTGCCTTAACTAAGGAGACATACGATTGCCTAATTCCATAAAAAATATTTTTGCTCCACTTTTTGCATTGCGTGGTAACCCGCGATATGCAGTTTTTACCGAGCCACTGTGGGGTATCCCATTTAATCTATACATCCCATTTATGACGCTTTTTATGTTTAGTCTTGGTGTAACGGATGCTAATATTGGTATACTTGTGGCCATAGGCCTTGCAGTACAAATGATATCCAGCGTACTTAGTGGTGTACTTACAGATAAATTTGGACGGCGTAAAACAAATATTATATGGGATCATATTGCATGGACACTGCCTTGTTTACTATGGGCATTTTCACAAAATTTCTGGTGGTTCTTTGCTGCCGCACTCTTGAATGGGCTGTGGCCTATTGGCGCAAACGCATGGGAGTGCCTGCTTGTAGAGGACGAAGAACCCAGTAAAATAGTCCAATTGTTTAACTGGATATATATTGCAGGCAGCGTTTCGGTATTCTTCGCACCAATTTCAATTATATTTATCATGGTGTTCGACCTTGTGCCTGTAATGCGTGTACTATTCGTTTTTGCGGCAATTTCTATGAGTGCAAAGTTTATTATTCATTATATATATGCAACCGAGACCAAGCAGGGGGAAGTACGCCTGCAGGAGACAGTAAATGTTTCCATATTGCATATGCTGGGCGAGTATAGAAATGTATTACGGCAGATTTTTACTACCCCTGCAACGCGTCGTGTGCTTGTACTTATAATTGTTATGCACGTGCAGCATATAGCTGCAGGTTTTTTCGCATTGTATGTGACACAGGATCTGGGTATTCCACAAAGTTATATCGCCTGGTTTCTGGTCTTGCGTGGTGTTATTATGCTGGCATTTTTCTTAGTGTTCCAGCGTTTTCTTGATAGGTTTTCTATTTATAGAGTCATGATTGTAGGGCTATTGTTGTATATATTAGGCTATGTATTATTGCTGTCTGCACCGGCATATTTTTTATTGCCTCTTTTGTTGTTTACTGCCGTAGATGCGAGTGCTACCGCGCTATTTTTGCCGCGCAGAGATACACTGGTAATTAACAATGTAGACCCGGCAGAGCGCGCTCGTATTAGGGCAATGCTCATGGCACTAATGCTGGGTGTGGCAAGCCCGTTTGCCATTCTTGCTGGGCAGCTGTCCGAGATTAACAGGCGGATACCGCTTGCAGCATGTATTGGACTGTTCTTGATTTCGGGAATAATTGTACTTATGGACTCTTTGCATAACAGGAGTCAAGCGCGTAAAACTGCTCCTTGAGTCCGTAACATTTTTGTATAGTGAAATGATAGGTAGTTATGCAAAAGTCCAATAGAGAGGCGAGAAATAATGAGACCAACCAACCAGCAACTTCTGCGGGTAACTAAGCCCGCGCGCTATACAGGCGGTGAGGTAAACGCTGTGTACAAAGATATTACACCAGGTATGACCCGCTTTGCATTCTGCTTCCCAGATGTATACGAAATTGGCATGAGTCACTTGGGTTTGCAGCTACTATATTTTTTTATGAACCGTAGGGCAGACACCTACTGTGAGAGGGCTTTTATGCCATGGTTGGACATGGTTGACCTAATGCGGGAGGAACAAATCTCTCTGTATGCTCTTGAAACAGGCGACGCGCTGTCACAATTTGACATACTGGGCTTTACCCTGCAATTTGAAATGTCATACACAAATGTGCTTGCAATGCTGGATCTTGCTGGCATACCTATATTGGCAGGGGAAAGGGATGACAACAGTCCTATAATTTGTGCTGGCGGGCCGTGTGCTGTAAACCCAGAGCCAATGGCAGAATTTGTGGACTTTTTCTATATTGGTGATGGTGAGGCCAGCTTGGATGCTGTACTGGACAAATTTGCTGAGAACAGGCGGCGCGGCGGCGGGAGAGCGGCGTTCCTTGAGAGTATTTTGGGCATAGATGGTGTGTATGTCCCCTCGTATTACAACGCAGAGTATGGCGCGGAAGGGCAACTCGTTAGCTTAGCTCCTGTTAGTGATAAAGCCCCCGCTATTGTAAAGCGGGCGTTTCTTCCAGAGCTTGATTTTTTTCCGGACAAACTAATCACGCCGCTTACAGAGGCTGTACACGATCGCGCAGTGCTGGAGCTTGCACGTGGCTGTATGCGAGGCTGTCGTTTTTGCCAGGCAGGGTTTATTTATCGCCCAATGCGCGAGCGCGGAGTAGGGGAGTTATTGGAGCAGGCAAAAAAAATACTGGCCGCTACTGGGCATGAAGAGGTCTCGCTACTATCACTATCTGCCTGCGACTACAGCGATTTTGCCGGGCTTGTGGACAAGCTACTGGAGTTTACAGAAAAAGAGCGTGTAAATATTTCTTTGCCATCTACACGACTTGATGCAATTGAGACACTGGCGAAGGTGCAAGCAGTACGCAAGTCTTCACTTACGGTTGCACCGGAGGCAGGCAGCCAGCGAATGCGTGATATTATTAATAAAAACTTAACAGAAGAAGAAATATTACAAGGCTGTTACCGTGCGTTTTTATCTGGGTTTGATAAAATAAAGTTGTATTTTATGGGTGGACTGCCTGGAGAGAAACTTGAAGACTTGCACGCCATTATAGACCTGTGCAACGCCGTTGTAGATACGTACTATCGTTTGGCATATGAGGAGCGTAAGCGGCCAGTTAGCGTATCGGTTAGTACGGCATGCTTTGTGCCAAAGCCGTTTACACCCTTCCAATGGGCGGCGCAGGTGCTTCCACAGGATTTTACTCTCGCACAGCAGACAGTGAAGGCCGCAGTAAAAAACAGGCGTGTAACGTATCGCTACCACGAAGCAAAAACGGCGCAGGTTGAAGGTGTACTTGCCCGTGGTGACAGGCGTGTTGGGCAGGCGGTTTTGCTTGCATATAAAAATGGTGCGCTGTTTGATGGTTGGAGCGAGCAGTTTAACCTTGCTTTATGGTGGCGTGCGTTTGAAGAAGCTGGGGTTGATGTCCATTTTTATGCGCATCGAGAACGGTCTGTAGATGAGATGCTGCCATGGGATTTCATTGATATGGGTGTCAATAAGGAATTTTTGCAACGTGAGTGGCTGAAATCGAAAGAGGCGGCAACCACACCCAATTGCAGGGATGGCTGCGCCGGGTGTGGGATAGCTTGTAAGGAGAGAATATAGATGGAAACAAAAATTCGCTTGCGTTTTTCAAAGGCAGACTCATTGCGCTACATTGGCCATCTGGATTTTTTGCGTGTTTTTCAACAAATGATACGTCGTGCAGGGCTACCTATAGCATATTCACAGGGGTTTAACCCTCATCAGATACTTTCATTTGCGCTGCCACTGCCGCTTGGGATGGAGAGCTTGCATGACTACGCGGATATTACATTGGTTAGCGAGGTATGCTTTACCGATATTATATCAAGGCTAAACAATAATGCACCGCATGGCTTGTGTATACATGATGCATATATTCAAACTGGACAATCTGCCGCAGCCGCTACTGCTGCGGCAGATTACACAGTGCATGTTTCCGATATCTCTCGAAAGACATTAACAGAACGCGCACAGGGGATATTGCAAGCAGAGGCTCTTGTGGTTTCCAAAAAAACGAAGAGCGGCGTCAAGGATACGGATATTAGGCCGGATATCTACACAATTACAATAAGCGAAAACGTTTGTCGGCTTCGCTTATCTGCTGGCAGTGCGAAGTTCCTTAACCCATTGCTGGTGGCGGAATTGTTGTTGGGTCACACACCATGCACATCTACCATATCACGTGACGAGTTGTACCAACTAAGCGATAAAGGCGGTTTGATTCCGTTATGACTCCCCAAAAAAGAACACTACTCATCGACCATTTAGATGGCACTACCCGTATTGCAGTAACAGAAAACGGTATCCTACGCGAAATCTATATCAACCGTGAGGTAGGCGGCTCGCGCATTGGTCAAGTAGTTGTTGGCCGGGTGCGTAACGTTATGGCTGGGCAGTTTGCTTTCATAGATATTGGTGGCGGCAAAAATGCATTTGCAAATATAAAGTCAGACGTAGCCATAAAGAACGGACAACCGTTGCTTGTGCAGGTACAAAAAGACGCAACATCGCAAAAAGGCGCGTATGTAAGTACAGATATAGCCCTAAAAGGGCGGCTTGTTGTGCTGCACAAGCACCCGCCCGCCGAAGTTGGTGTTTCTCATAAAATTGCAGATGAGAAAGAGACCAGACGCTTGAAAAATACCGTGCGCAAGCTGCTGCCAAAGGGGTATGGCGCAATTGTACGTACTGCTGCCGAGGCTTGTGATAGCGAAGTACTGAGTGCCGAAATCGAAAAGTTGTATAATGAATACGTAAAAATTGAACAACGAGCAGCATATGTGTTACCACCTACCGTTTTGTTCCCAAAAAATCTAACCCAGGTATCGTCTGTACTAAATGATGTAGTCTGCGATAGCTTGGACGAAATTTATGTAAGCGGTAGTGAGGAGGAGTTTTGTACCACTGCTGAGTATATCCGCGAGCTTGAGTCAACCCTAGATACGAAAATTTACTACCACGATAATGCAGACGGCAACTTGCTGGAGCGGTACGGCGTAAAAAAACAAGTCCGCGCCGCTTTGGAAAAAGAAGTCTTGCTGCCATGTGGCGGCTTTATCACAATAGAGGAAACAGAGGCTTGTGTAGTAATTGATGTAAACACTGGCAATAACCATCATTCGCATAGCTACCGCGAAACAGTGCTAAACACAAACCGCCAAGCCGTTACAGCCATTATAGACCAAGTTATTTTGCGAAACCTTTCCGGTATTATTATTATCGACTTTATTGGTATGAGCAAGCAGGAAGATAAGGCAGCCATCATGTCTGCACTTGCGCACGAGGCAAAACGCGACCGCCATAATCCAGAAATCTTTGGCATGAGTGCGCTTGGCATTGTACAAATGGCACGTGTTAAACGGCGGTTGCCGCTTAGTCAAATTTTGCAAAAAAATTGCCCCCACTGTGGGGGCAGGGGGAAGGTGCGTTCCTCCTAGTACATTAGCTAACGCGCAAAAACATACCAAAACCCCATGATAATTAGAGCAGAGGCAATAAGAAACCCCCATCCGGGCATCATAAATTGCACAATCATACCTACACCTATAAAAAATAATATCAGCCCGATAAGCCGTTTTTTTCTGAACATGCCAGCAGCTCCTTTGAAAGTGTATCTTGTGTAGTATATGTACAAGGTGGCAAAATCGTCACACATGTTTCGGTTTCTCTAGCACTTTGGCACGGATTATGCTATACTGATATGTGTAAACAAATAATTTTATAGAAAGCAGGAGATACCAATGGTAAAAGTAGGTATTAATGGTTTTGGCCGTATTGGCCGTCTGGCGTTCCGCTATGCACTAACATGTGAGGACGTACAAGTTGTAGCAATAAACGACCCATTTATCGACCTTGAGTACATGGTTTACATGCTCAAGTACGACTCCACTCACGGCCGTTTCCCTGGCGAAGTTAAGGCAGAAAACGGCAAGCTTGTTGTAAATGGCAAAGCAGTTTCTCTCTACAACGAGCGCGACCCTAAAGATATTGGCTGGGCAGCAGACGGCGTAGAATACGCTCTGGAATGCACAGGCATCTTCTTGACACAGGATAGTGCACAAGCGTATCTACAAAGCGGTGCGAAAAAGGTCATCCTTTCTGCACCTGCAAAAGACGATGCAACACCTACGTTTGTAATGGGTGTAAACCATGACAAATACACATCAGACATGAAAATCGTATCCAATGCAAGCTGTACAACCAACTGCCTTGCACCGCTTGCAAAGGTTATCAACGATAATTTTGGCATACTCGAAGGGCTTATGACCACAGTACACGCTACAACAGCTACACAAAAAACTGTTGATGGCCCATCTGCAAAAGATTGGCGCGGTGGCAGAGCTGCGGCAAGCAATATTATCCCATCTAGCACTGGTGCAGCACGTGCAGTTGGTCTTGTAATACCAGAGCTAAAAGGCAAACTCACCGGTATGGCATTCCGTGTGCCAACAACTAACGTGTCCGTTGTTGACCTTACTGTGCGTTTGGAAAAACCTGCAAGTTATGCAGACATTAAAGCAGCAGTGAAAAAGGCTGCAGAGGGCGAACTAAAGGGCATACTTGCATACACAGAGGATGCCGTTGTATCTACAGATTTTATTGGAGAGTCTTGCACCAGCGTATTTGATGCTGCTGCTGGTATTAGCCTTAACGACAATTTTGTAAAATTGGTAAGCTGGTACGATAACGAGTGGGGTTATTCCTGTAAGTTGATTGACCTAATGCGTCATATGAAGCGGGTTGATGGGTAGTAATATAGCTGACACCGGGCGGCCAATGTGCCGCCCATTTTTTCACAATTTCCAAATGGAGGAAGAAATATGAACATAACTGAAACACATGAAACCGAAGTTCTTGAACCACAAGCCCTAGTACACGAACCATCCAAATCCACTGCACTCAAGCTTGTAGGGGTTGTCGCTGTTGTAGCCGTCTGTCTTGCTGCGGCGTTATTTTATTTGCGGGTTAGCCCGTTGCTTACGGTACAGCGTGCACTTGGCAATTTTGGAGGCGAGGTCACAACTCGGTTGCAAACATCGCCACTACATGCGTTGGAGCTGCTTGGACGAAACTACGCAAACGGTACAACTAATGTACACTTTAGATATGCAGACGATTGGGATATGTCCGTAAATGGTTTGCTTTCTATCATGACAGATTCGGAACTTAATGAGCTATTTGTAGGCTTTGATATGTCCGTTGCTGACTGGGGCGAGCAGTATGATATAGACTTTGAGTTCTTAATGAACCAGTATTCTGCAATGGTGCGTTCACATATGCTAAACGACAATTTCTACGGCATCACATACGCCACTTTCCGTGATGATTTTGCCGTGTTTGCGGATGTAATTGGTATCCCAGACGATATCGTTGATGTAGTTGCGGATTTTATTGAAAACTTGAACGAATCACTTAACGCAAATGATGAAGAAGTGCTAGAGGATTTCCAACGTTATATCGATGCTGTAGTAGCATTTGTGCGTAGTAGCGACTTTACGACTACTCGTGTTGATGGTTTGACCCGAGCAGAATTTGTTTACACGGCAGACGATATAGTAGAGATATTGCAAGAGCTGCTGGATTTGTACGAAAACCATGCCGACATGCGGGATGCATTTGATATGTTTGAAGACGATTTTTTTGACGAGTTCATCGAAATCATGCAGGAAGGCCTGAACGAGTTTGCAGCCAATTTGCGCGGGGAAATTACACTCGTGCTGTATGTAGGCCGCGGAAACCGTATGAACCGTATCGAGGTAGACATTGATATGCGCTATGAACGTGAGCGGATTCAAGCAAGTTTTGCTTTAGATCTTGGTTCTGACGCGCTTGACCCTTGGCGGTTTGATGTTAGTGTTACCGACAGAGGGCAAGTTTTTGAGGGATACGTTGTTTGGGAAATACGCCAGTACGGTGATAGGTATGTAAATACGATACTGTTCCATGAGCCTGGAATGGATTCATTTACACTAATGTCTGACTGGAATACGTCCACAGGTGCATTTACTCTATCATATGATGACGACTTCTCACACATTGGAAATAATTCAATCAATGGAGTGTTTAGCTTAGACAGCAGCGGTGGCTTTACATTTGCATTTGATGAGTTTGCACTGGATAGGGGCAGGTCAAGCTTGTTGATTGAAATTGAATCTCTTAGTTTTACAAACATTAATTTTCCAGCAAGCTATATTAACATTCGTGATTGGGGCGAGCGTTTGATTGATGACCTGGAACGAGCGATTATGGAGCTTTTTTGGTAAGTAGCAATCCACGTAAAAACACTAACACGAAGTGTTGAAGTGTTTTATGTGGAATGAACGCCCCGCACTGACATAGCGCAGGCGGAGGCGATGCGTAGAAAATCTAGTCATTGTACTTCTTTTTAGGTATTATAACAAGCGGAGCTATCTCATTAAGCGTGAGATAGCTCCTTTTGAGTTGCTTTGATGCAACGGTCTTACATGATAGCGCAAAAGTACCTAATACTTACTTTTTACACCATCAAATAATCTTTATCTGGCAACTGCGGGAACTTTGCTGCAGGCAGGGTCTGATACCAATATGCTACAGACGCAATATCATCCCTTAACGGTAGGTATCTACCGCTGTTATCATTAAACCAGCCAAGTGCCTGTATTGTAACTTTCAAATCCTTCTCGAAACGGATTGGGTCTACAATATGCCAGCGGTACATGCCAAAACGTTGTTGGCTATTGTACACGCCATCCGGCCGTATTACATTGTGCAGGCCAGCATACGCGGTAGTAAACTCTTGATACTGATGAGTGCGCTGGTTTTCAAAATTGTACGAGCCACAGAAATAATCTTCTGTGCCTGTGCCACAAATGGTCGGGTACTCACCATCTCCGTCCATGAAGAACTTAATTTCACCCTCGCCCCACCATCCGGTGCTGTTTACCTGCCATGCCATATATGTGCCAACATATTGCCCTTGGCCTTGAACTCCATCGAGAATTGTGTAAACATCGCCATACTGTAGCGGGTTTGTGCGGCGGAACTGAGCGTGGAAATATGCAGCATCATCGGGGATGTCTGTGAGTACATAGTTGATTTGATAGTACATGGTAACGGCATTGTCTGCACGGTTTTCCAGTGTCATTCGGCAGCTTTTTTT
>Ga0123355_10000425_pt1 | contig 55188 bp, 56 predicted proteins | sample TergutEmb28metaG_3_FD_89872 | JGI IMG/M metagenome (GOLD analysis project Ga0123355, IMG submission 89872) | Embiratermes neotenicus P1 segment gut microbial communities from Petit-Saut dam, French Guiana - Emb289 P1 | ecosystem: Host-associated > Arthropoda: Insects > Digestive system > Gut ... | reverse complement strand
CTTACAAAAGAAAACAGCCATCTGTTGGGTTGACTTGAACCAACGCGCCCTCTCCCCCATAAAGTGGAGGATTTTAACCGTGCTGACCAACATCGCCGAATACGAAGAGCTTGTATTAAATGAAGGCTGGCAGGATTTCATACTAGAAAAGATAAATCATTGTGGACCGTGCAACCCTAACAGGCAATGTTCCGGCGGAAACAAACTGTCCATACTCGGTAAAAATTTTAACGGTATTTGTCAGAACATTATTTTTCATAAGGTTATGATAGGTTTCGATGACCCGAACGATGAGGTTATTAGCCGAATAAAAAAGCTGGTGGAATGGGAACGGCAAGCAAGGGGATAGCATAACGCAAAATAAACATTAACGGAGGCAAAGCAAATGTCAGAACAAGTAAAAGTTGAAGATGCCATTAACGAAACCCTTACAGGCGACATTCAAAAAAATGCGCTTGATTTTATCCATTTTTTAAGGAAGAACGAATATCCGGTTGATTGGGATGGTACTTGGTGGTGTGTCAAATATAAAGGTGATTGTCCTGTTTTACTTGGGATAAATACTGGTGGTGTTAAGTTTGGTGCCTTGTTTAACTATAGTAATTTTGGTTATGACAACTCTGTGGACGATGAGATAAAGGAAACCGCTTGGGCGCATGTGCAAATTTGTGGGCATTTTGAATCCGGCGGAACAAAATGCGGATGCAATGAACCACCGGGGCCTGTATCGATTTTTGGCAAAGAGTTTAATGCTTGCAAAAGTCCATTGACTTTCATTGACCCCGATGCGAAAACGCTGGGCAATATGAAACAGTTAATATTATTATTGAAAAACAGTATGGATATGAACTATACCTAATAAGCGGTTACTTGAAATCGTTGAAAATGACACTGCGTTGAGTAAATAAATGAGAGGATTTTAATTATGGATTTCAATGCTGAAAAAAGCGATTTTCCATCAGTAATGCACGAAAATATATACAGCCGTGCGAGGCAACTTCAGCCGCTATTAAACCACCATGTAATACCCGAATTTATTCGTGAATCTTGGGTTGCTTTACACGGTTTTATGATGGACGAGCTATCGCATATGTATGAACACCCCGAGAAATACAAACTGCCTTATCATAAGCTGGAGAAGTTTTTGGACGGCAGGGATATACACGATGTAAAGCGTGAATCTATGGTTAAATTGAAAAGCATACTCAGCGAAACGCAACACGCTGTAATGAAATACATGGCAACATTAAAGCAGACCCTGCACGAAAACCAACCGGAAATGCGTCCGGCAATGGAGGCCATGCCCCATTGGAGCGGTGTAATGTGCGATTACCGAAATATTGCCCCAAAATACAAGCCCACTCATGACGATTATTTCGCTGTGCTGTTCCTAAATCAACGCAAATTAGCATATGAAATCCACCAATTCATTATGACGCGCAAAATGCGCGTCACCACCAATGCAAATTGGGGCGTGGTTTATCATTACAAAAGCAAGCAAGTCATGACCATTAAAACGGCAGGGGATAACAGCATCGGTTTAAGCATAAAAGTTACGGCGAAAGACAAAAACGATGAAGCATCAGCCTTGGATGCGGTGTTAAAGAAAGAACCACATGACTTTCAAACTAAGGCTCTCGCTCTTTTGTCTGGCTGTGACGCTAATCGCTGTATATCATGCTCCGGTTATTCATCCGGTCGTTACGCAACCATTTTGGGCAAACAGCACCAAATGTGCGGCGAGGGTGTTATCGGTTTTGATGTTGACAATCCTGTATCAGCAGATATGCCGATGATTAAGCAGTTGATTGATTTGCGTTGTAAATTCATTGAAGGGGTATAAGGAGTGCGATATGAACAAACATCACATACCGCTCGAATTGCTGGTACCAAAAAACAAAATAAAAACGAAAACAGAAAACGGCGCACTCCATGTGCCTGCGGAGGAGGAAAACCTCGGCAAACATCGGCATCACATCAATGTTCCCGGTAAATATAAACTACCCTTTCGCATTGATATGTCGATTCGGGTGACGTATCATGAACTAAATCAAATTGCGTCACAATTACGATTATACATGGGCAATGGGAATATCTATTTCAACGGCGGTCATACAAGCGTAACCGATATTATAACAGGCGATGACGTATTGCCTAGTTTTATTTGTTTCAATGATATACCGTCAGAAGAATATGTGGATGTAACCGTTATGTTTGGTACAGAAATTATGTGGGTTGCAGTAAACAAGCAATTTTGCTTCGCGTCCGACAAAATGCCTTATTTAAATATAATACATGAAAATGCCACACTCGACCCTTTTAGCAATGGTTTTGACATAGCCTTATGCGGCGGAACAGCTACAAGGTTCTCGTTACAATCGCTTGCTGTTACAGAATTTTATGATGAGCCGAACACACCCGAAGAACTCGTAAATCTACCCGAACTAACGGGATTTGAGGCTTTCGTAACAGGTTTACCCTCCGCACTACAAAATGAAATGTATGCGCTGGATGCTTTCTTATTGGATGAGTTGAAAGGAACATTAAAATTCAGAAGGTCAATAAATAAAATCGGGCATTTGACTTATGAGTCCACCTGCGGGTTTAGATTTGAAATCAAGGAATACGGGGCAGGGCTAACATTTTTAACGTGCTGGGTTAAGTCCCCCAAGAAGCGGGATTTTACTAACGAAATTATTATAGAACTAGCAAAATCCTCGCCGGATACCGCGAAAAAATTGTTTGATAAAATCCTCGGATGCGAACTGCATAGCCGTGAATGCCCAAGAACGGTATTTTATGAGTTGATGGGTGAAACCAAATCGTCTTGCAGCGGTAGGATGAATATAAAAATGGATGCATCCGGGTTTGATGATTTGAAAAAGTTTATAATAACTGCGGGTATCGTTATAAAGGCAAAATAGAACATCTTTTTATTTTTGGAGGCAAATGTGGTAAAGACAATAAATAGCAAACCTAAAATAGAAGATGTCATGCACGATGTGCTTGAGGGCAACACATTGAAAAACGGAATAGCTTTTGTTGCTTGGTTGCGGGAAAACAAAATGAGTCCTCAGTGGTCTGCTACGAACTCGTGGAAAATTGCTTATAAAGCGCATAACGTGTGCAATATAAATTTATGTGGCTCTTACCACAATTTAGAAACTGGTTCTTGGCGTGTCAGAGCCTTTATTGGTGAATATGAAAATCCATTGTCTGAAGAGTTTAAGCAAATAATTTTAGAGAACGTAGAATATTGCACAAAATGCAATACCTGCCGTGGAAAACGCATGACGATTTTCGGTAATGAATTAAATAATGTTTGCGGTAGACTTCATTTTATCAATCCCGACGTCAAAACACTTGAATGCATTAAGTTGTTGATACCGATGAGGAAAAGCGCAATAGCAGAAGGCAAAGCCCACAAGCATAGGTAAATAAACTACACAAACAAGCGGAGGAATTATAATGGCTGTCAATCATGGTAAAAAATTATCTGATGTATGCAATTACCTTAAAAATGTGATTATTAAACATACGCCCAATGACTTTATTGTCAACGAGCAGTTCCGTTTTGGTTTGTCAGATGCGGAAATAATCGCAAGCATAAATGCATTCCGTACATTCTTGTATCAGCTGTACGATAAAATAGCTGCCGAAGATTCCAAAATAGGAATAGACGAGTTTGCCGCTGTTTTATATTTCACAGGCATTCAAGGAGAACTCGAAACACAAAAAAAGCGCGAACTGTCTGTGCGAGGCAGCGACTTGCTCATTAAAACAAAGAAGAACAGCGTTCCCCACCAAACCATGAAAAAAATGTCGGCAAAACGAGTAGCCGAAATATTTATGTTTCTGTCCGGCTTGGGATTTTCTTTTGCAGACATTGATTACACAAAACCGATAAAATTATCAGAAACAGGAATCTTTCATCTTTCCAGTGAAAAGGATTCATATGTGATTGTTGGGCTGAAGTTACTTGCAAAGGCACAAGAACATTTGGATGGGGACCGCGATAGATTGCAAAATGGCTTTATGCGCTGTGATTTTCAAAGTTTAACAAGCGAAGTGCCAATTTTGCCTGATATGAAAATGGTAAATTATGCGGATACGCAACCACTTGATGTTAAAGATTGGCTGTTAGATTTGGACAAGCTGTTAACCGAAAATGGTTGCCGTATCAATGCTGAAATCATGGATTATGCGCGTATGGAGTATTGGAAAGGCAAGCAATTGGTGTGTACGGTTCATTTGGGTATTACTGAATGCAAGATTGCTCCCGGCACTAAAAAAATAAAAACATTAAACGATATTGCATCGGTGCTTCCCGATGATTTTGTAGCGGCATTAAAGGAAGATGGCTGCGAATGCGGCAGAGGCTGTAAAAAAGGGCCGTTTCGGATTTTGCATAATGGAGTGGAATATTTAAGTTGCATCAACCCTCCACACAAACCTGCGGGGTTTCTTGTGCCGTTACACAACGAGGATAGCCGTAAAATAATTCGCAAGTGGATTGAGGCGGAATTATTACCATGATAGTTGTTGAATGTACGATGATACAGCGGCTCAGGGTAAAATTTCGTGTATCAGCAGGAAACATTTGTGCAAACGAGTATGTATGTAACAAGGGCATTTAACATTTTGCATGACTACCAACACGGGGAATATGACTTGCAAACGCTCTTTTTAAGAGAGCAAAACCAGTATGTTGAAAATAGCTTCCCATTTATTGAGCAAGTCTATGATATGGTGGTAGAGCATTAAGTCATACAAAGGGCTGTTTAGATTAAACAAAAAACGGCTGTTTCCAGAAATGACTATCGCTAATTGACGCAGTTTTGCGACAATTAGCGATAGATTTCGGAAATTTACTGTTGAATTTAAGCCTTACCAACCGACCCAAACAGTTCAAATTTTTCCTGAACTGTTTTTTTAATTGCCTCTGTGCCGGGGGCAAGAAGTTTGCGAGGGTCGAAGCCTTTACCTTCTTTGTCTTTACCGGATTCGATATATTTACGTGTGGCGGCAGCGAATGCGAGTTGACATTCTGTATTAACATTAATTTTAGCAACGCCCAATGCTATAGCTTTTTTAATCATACTTTCCGGTATGCCTGTCCCGCCGTGTAAAACCAAGGGAATGCCGCCGGATACATGAGAAATTTTTTCCAGTACGTCAAAATCCAGGCCCGTCCAGTTATCTGGGTATGCGCCGTGTATATTGCCGATTCCCGCTGCCAGGAAGTCTACACCAAGCTTGGCGATTGCTTCGCATTCTGCTGGGTCTGCAAGGTCGCCGCTGCCAACAACACCATCTTCTTCGCCGCCGATTGCGCCTACTTCTGCTTCAATTGACATATTGTTTTTGTGGGCGAGGGCAATCATTTCGGCGGTTTTTGCCATGTTTTCTTCAAATGGGAAGTGGCTGCCGTCAAACATGATACTTGTAAAACCGGCTTCTATACACTTTTGGCATTCCTCATAATTGCCGTGGTCCAGGTGAAGGGCTACAGGTACGGTTATGTTAAGCTCATTGTCCATAGATTTTACCATTGCAGCAACAACGCCGAAGCCGCCCATGTATTTTGCTGCGCCACCTGTTACGCCCAAAATTATAGGGCTTTTTTGCTCTTGAGCGGTTTGTAAGGCGGCTTTCGTCCATTCCAAGTTGTTGATATTAATTTGCGCCACGGCATAATTGCCTTTAACGGCGGTTTGCAGCATTTCTTTTGCATTAACTAGCATTTTACTACCTCAATCTTTGTTTATTTTATTTATTGGTTTTTAATTGATTCTAAATTGTTTTGGTTCCATTTGATATGGCTTACGCCAAAATCGCCTTTGTATCCCGGGCAATAACCAGTTCTTCGTTAGTTGGGATAACAAGAGCGCGAATTTTCGCACCAGGGGTAGAGACATCAAGGGCTTGTCCGCGTTTGCTATTCATTTCCGGGTCAACTTCTACGCCCATCCATGTTAAGTATGCGCAGATTTTTTCCCGAATAGCTGTGTCATTTTCACCGATACCTGCGGTAAATACCACTGCATCAAGACCATTCATGGCGGCGGCATAGCGTCCTACATAACCGGCTACACGGTATGCGAACACATCAAGAGCGTCAATGGCCCGTTGGTTGCCCTCCCGTGCTGCGGCGTCAAGGTCGCGGAAGTCGCTGGATATGCCGCTTAGACCCAACATACCAGATTGCTTGTTTAGTATGTCGGCGGCTTGTTGAGCCGTAAGGCCCTCTTTTTCCATGACAAATGCAATAACTGCAGGGTCTAGGTCGCCGCTGCGTGTTCCCATTGCAAGGCCTTCCAATGGGGTAAGGCCCATAGATGTGTCTACGGATTTTCCGCCGTCAACAGCACAAACGCTTGCGCCATTACCTAAATGGCATGTGGCGATTTTTAATGACTCTAGCGGACGGCCCAATAGTTCTGCCGCTTGATGTGATACATATTTATGGCTTGTACCATGGAAGCCGTACTTGCGGATTTTGTATTTGTCGTAAAGCCTATAGGGTAGGGCATATAGATATGCCTTTGCGGGCATTGTTTGATGGAATGCAGTATCGAAAACGGCTACCTGTGGTACATTTGGCATGTGCTGTCTGCAAGCACGGATACCTGTAAGGTTTGGAGGGTTGTGCAGTGGTGCGAGCTCGCAGCAGTCTTCAATTGCCTTTTCGATTTCTTCCGTGATAAGAGCGGAGGCGGTGAAAGTTTCGCCGCCATGCACAACGCGGTGCCCGATTGCCTTAATTTCGTCTTTCGAGCTGATTACGCCGTGGTTTGTGTCAAGCAAAGATTCAATTACAATTGCCATTGCTGCGGCGTGGTCTGGCATTGCATGGTCTGCAGTGTGTTTGCCTTTTGGGGACTCGTGTACCAATTTGCCATCTATGCCAATGCGTTCGCAAAGGCCCTTTGCCAAAACGGATTCGTTGGTCATGTCTAGCAGTTGATACTTTAGCGACGAAGAGCCGCAGTTGATTACCAGTACATTCATTTTATACACTCCTATGATTGCGCCTGTACGGCGGTAATGGCTACTACACCTACAATATCCTCGGTGGAACACCCACGGGACAGGTCATTTACGGGTTTTGCAATACCCTGGGTTACTGGGCCGTAAGCTTCTGCTTTGGCAAGGCGTTCTACTAGTTTGTATGCGATATTGCCGGAGTCTAAATCTGGGAAAACAAGAACATTTGCATTGCCGGCTACATCGTTGCCCGGGGCTTTAGCTGCGCCGATAGATGGCACAATTGCTGCATCCAGTTGGAATTCCCCATCGGCTTTAAGGCTTGGGGCCTTTTCTTTCAAAATTCGTGTGGCTTCAACCACTTTATCTACATCTGCATGCTTTGCACTGCCTTTGGTAGAGTGGGAGAGGAGTGCAACCACAGGCTCTTCCCCCATAAGTGCCTTATAGGACTTTGCAGAACTTTCTGCAATTGTAGCAAGCTGTGCCGCATCTGGGTTTTGCACCAGCCCGCAGTCGGAAAAGATGAATACGCCATTGTTGCCGTATTCGCAGTTTGGCACAACCATTACAAAGAAAGAAGAAACCATAGATACGCCCGGTGCGGTTTTAATAATTTGCATTGCAGGGCGCAGAACATCTGCGGTACTGTATACTGCGCCGGCTACCATCCCGTCTGCCTTGCCGTCTTTTACCAGCATACAGCCCAAGAAAAGCGGGTTTTCAATAAGAAGTTTTTTTGCCTGCTCTTCCGTAAGCCCTTTGTCTTTGCGAAGTTCATAAAGCTTGGTGGTAAGAGCTGTAATTTCCCCATATGTTGCAGGGTCGACGATTGTTGCGCCACTGATATCATTTTCTTTTGCGGCGGCTTTAATTGCGGCTGTATCGCCAACCAAAATTACATTGGCAAGCCCCTCTGCTAAAATTTGCTGGGTTGCTTTTAAAGTGCGCGGGTCTAATGCTTCTGGTAGTACAATGGTCTTGATTTGGGATTTTGCACGTTGCTTTACCTTGTCCAAAAAGCTCATTGATTTGTTACTCCTTTCATATTATAACTGCCGGGCAAGCATAATTTGCCAGGGCAGAAAATTAACAAAGGCCTATGAAAATATCATACACAATAAGATTATCACACTTTGGTAAATTCATCAAATATTTGGTGAAAAGATTAATGCATAGTTTACGTGCACAAAAAAACTTCATGAGATATGTATATAGCCTGTATAATGTCTCAGGCTATTTTATACTTATTTATTTACACTTCAATAAACAATTCCGGCAACCGCTTTATTGTTGTAACATTCCCGTAAAACCTGGAAAAAGAAATGTTCCCTCTGGAAAGAATATCCTGGCACATGACCTGTCTATCTACGATAAACTCCACAACACTTCCATCTGTTAAATGAAAGCGATTTGTGATATCTGTATGTCTGTCACATTTTATGTCTCCTACCACAGCGCGAAATGTAATGCCTGTTGAAAGTGTCACGTCAAAAACGTCTCCCACGCCTCCACATAAAAAATATGTTCCCAGAGCAATCATGTATAAGCCGTCCACACGCCTAAAGCCCTCGTCGCAGGTGTATGCTATTTGCTGCATTCGCCACTGCCTGGAATTCCGATATGTTATAGAGCGCCAGTCCATCCAAGATTTAAAGTAGCAATTCGCATTTGAAATTACCTCTTGCAGCACCGGCATAAAAAGTTCTGTAATTTCATTTTCTTCAAATAAATTGTTTTCGGGCTGGTCAAAATTTTGGTAACTTTCCAGATGTTCAAATAAATCAGGCATAGGTGGAATGGGGATAGACACTCGAATATTCGCCACTTCCGGAACAGGTATGTTTTCCTCGATATTTCCAATAAGTACAATGTCCTCCGTGTAAGAAACAACACCGCCTGTAGTAGAAAAAAGAAGGATTATTACAGTAAAAAGTGTGCTTGCATGACCTAGCTTACGCCATATAGACGCAATTACAAATTTTTTCATTTTGCATTACTCCAATCTTATTATTTGTCCAATAAGAAACATATGCAGCTTGTTTCCATTATTGACCAACTTTGTTGAAGTAATACAAAGGATTGCTAATGAAGTAAGTTTACAAAGTACCTTGAAGGGGAATAGCCGACATGATAGTATATTTCATGTGGTATGCCCCTAAAAGTGGCAGTATATATTAGGAGTGGATTATGGAAATATACAACCCCGAAAAAACGTGTCAAATAATTCTTATTGACATACCCGATTCTTTTGAAATCCATAATGATTACCTGAAAGATATGAATAACCACGAATTTATGGAGGCTTTTAAGCAAATTTGGCATATTTTCAAAAATATTTATGTGGATATTGCGTCCAATCAGCATGAATTTGGAATATCGAAAAAAGAAAAAATGTATGCGTGGACACCCTACCGTCCCGTAAGTTTATTGTACTTTTTGTTTGTCTCGGGAGTTGTTGAAAATAGGATATTAACTGTCAATATAGATAAATTTAATGAAACTCACTCCCAACTAAAAAATATTGCCGTACTTATTGAACGATTACATGATTATGGGTTCGAGTTTGAAGGGCTGCAAGGGTATAAAATCCCCAAAAATACAAACACGATAAAATTAACTTATCCTGATAACCAAAACATTATTGCAATTATGAAATACATGGCAGATAAAGCGTGCAAGTGCGACAAAAGAAAGGATTTTAATTCATGCTATTTCAGGCTGTTTACGGAGGATACGAATACCGCCAACTATGATAAGGGAATTGATGTATTTGCAGACCGATTAAACACCCAAAGCGAAAAAGATACAGCATATGTAATTGATAAAGCGTTGAGGGAAAAAGGATTTTTTGCGCATGAAAGACACGGCTATTCATATTATGCGAAAGAAAGTGTAATGAAAACGAAAGGCGCATATCATTTCAAATTGGAACAATTAGAAAAAGCAGTTGCCGAAAGTTTATATGCTAATTCGCGGGCATTAATGTTTGCGGAAAGCAAATATAATGAAAAAACGCTAATTTTGTGCTTGCGCATTAGAAATGTAGATAAATGTTTAGAGTACCTTGAACAATGCCCCGAGTCAGTAAAAAATATGTTTAGAGGTAGTGATAAGGGATGTAGGTTTGTAAAGGAATGTGATACAGGTATGAATTTTACATTTGAGGGTAAAAATTATTGGCGATGTTCGTGTTGTAGCGCAATGTTTCATTGTTTACCCAAAATTGAAAATATACCGCACTATATAAAACTGGTGGAGTTAGGCTTTATGTAGCTGTGGTTTTGTTCAAATCGTCTTTGCAACGGCAAGGTAATGATTATGCAAATTCCAAAGGTTTCTTGCGGAAAATCCTTTTACGCCGGGAAACTCTAATCAAAGTTCATTTGCCAAAACCTCAACAACGGATTTGCCCCATCCTTTTTGCTCTGTTGGTTGTTGATTTCTTCGCCAATTTCCCAATACAACTCTAAAAGCACCTTGTTCACAGCTTTCATGACTTCATACTGTCGTCTGTAAATAAGCTCTTTGATTCCTTTTATAAAGTCTTTGTAGATAATTTAATCTTGCATTTACATCACCTGCCCAATGAAATTTATAATGTAGGTATCTATTTTTTCATAATCAACCGTTGAAAAATCCGTCGTATCAACCATTATTTTTTCACCAACGCAAAACTCCCGAAGTGGTAATGTTGCATTTTCGAAATATTCCAAATCGTTAAACACATTGCTTTTTGAGGCTAGTCCGGGGTGACGCTCATCAGTCATATCACGTTTGCAAAATCTCTCATGGAGTATTTTCATTTCTGCATCAAACAAAATCGTAAGTGGCGTATACTTATACTGATTCACCAATGGCAATAATATATCCGCAGAAAATGGAATAAAATTGCTTTCCAAAACGAAAGACACATTTGCTTTCATCAAGCACTCCGCAATATGGAAGAAAACAGAGTAGCTTGCTCCACCATAAAGTTGGGAGTTTTCACGCTTAGATGTATCATATTGTATTACATCATATATTTTCTCTTTGATGGCATCTTTACCGATAAACGGTATTTCTAATTTGGCAGAAATATGATTAGCATATGTGGTTTTTCCTGATGCGGGAATGCCCGCCACGATAATGACATAAGGTTTTGCTTTATTCACTTGTTCACCTCCGAATCAATATGCCTTTCATGTATTTGTTGTCGTTGTGCGTTCCTAAGATAATCTGTTTTTCTTCCTCTGTGCAACCAATGAGAATTTTAATTTCGCTATCTCGTTTCAGCAAGTCCACCGTGCAAATAATGGCACCAACGCACTCGCCATCCGAGCCTTTCCATACATCAATTCCACCGCCGTCCATTGCCGTGGTGTTTTCAAGATACCCATAATCAACAGGATACACGAAGTCGGAATATTTGGGGTGTCGGCTACCTTTGGGGCGATCAATAATGATTTTCGACACCGAGACAAGTTCATCAAGAGCTGCCCAAAAACCAATATTGTATTGCTCTGATTTTATTCGCCACTCGTCACGCAAAAGGCGATATTCAACCCTGTCTTTTATTTGTCCGTCGTGCCATGTATATGCCTTGTATTCTGCTTCCTTTATCAATCCGCATTTTTGCATTACTCTTTCGGAAGCATGGTTTTCTGTTAGACATCCCGTATTTATTCTGAACACATCATTATTTTCAAAAGCAAACCGTATGACTTCCATAAACGCCTCGGTCATATAACCTTTGCCGTGATATTCGGGCAGAATGAAATAGCCAGCACCAACCATTTTACCGACAGGAGTAGTATTGATGACGGTGTAACCGACTGTCCCAACAAATGCGCCTGTATCTTTTATTTCAATAGCGAAAAAATACTTTTTCCTGTTTTGCTTTTCCGATTCCTCAACGGCAACATTAAGGTTTTGCTTGCTTTCTTCGAGAGTTTTTGTAAAAATATCATCTAAAAAATACATGGTTTCGGAATCAGCTAATAAGCGATGCCAACCATCAATGTCTGTTAGCAATGGGTCACGAATAATAAGCCGTTCAGTTGTAAGGCGTATCATATCGCTACCCCTTTCGCCGCTCTCCACTCTGTTATGAATTGTTCAACGCTCTGCTGGCGGTGGCTTCGTTCGTCACTAACGGCCTGTTTCGTTACATTATACAACGCTTTACTCATAGTCCATTTTTCAAAACTTCTATCACAGTTATCGCCGAACAACTCAAATGCAGTAGCTCCCATTGTGTAGACATTTGTTATCTCGTCAATGATAGCACCAAATTGAAATTCCTCTGGTGACATGAAACATGAACTGCCGTACATTCGCCCCATATTGTTTGTGGCGGGTGCTTTTTCGTACAATTCTATATCACAAATGGCGGTTTTGCCTTTGTTAAAATCATACATGATGCACCCATCATAAAAGTCAATGGCAGCATACCCTTGCTTCACCACATGTGCATGGAACGAAAGAATATCATCAAATATTTTCAGCTTTGCATTAGGCGAGATTTGCATAAATTGTTCTCTTGATTGTGGGTATTGTCTACCCATACACTCGGCATCAAGCCACTCAAAAACACACGCAATGCCGCCCCCAATTTCGTCTGCATATAGCAAATTTGTAAGAATCGGATGCGACAAATCTTTGTAGATTTGAATAGTGCTTTTCATTCGCTCTATTGCTTCACTTGGGGTTACGTTTCCTCGCTCTGTTGGCGCACCCGCAAATTTTACAAAACGCTTTTCTTTGCCATCCATCATGCCAAAACAGATATTTCCCGAATCTTGGTCATCAAATACTTTGAACATCTTACCGTACTTACTCAAAAAGGAAAAATCGAATGGCTCTTTGAGTTTGTATGGTACGCCGTCCGTCCATTGGACATAAAAATCTTTCAAGTACCATGTCGGCATAGGTTTTTTCATATTATCGTACCATGCTAAAACATCTTGGGATAGCTTCATCATGTAGTCAATATCAGACTGCCCAAAATGGAGTGCCCAAGGGAGGGAGGCAAGCGTATTTACACTAAGATAATAAGCTAACAGCTTGAAAAATTCTATCGGGGGTTCTCCACCAAAATAACCACGAAGTTGCCCCGTGGCAAAATGAGGGCTTGTCGTTGCGCTAAACACAATACGGTTAAACTCCTCCCACGGGTCACCAAAATCATAACGGTCAAAGTCTATTATTTTCAAATCGCCATTTTCAATCATCATGTTTCCGACATGATAATCGCCGTGTTGGAAACACTGAGGATGGTTTTTGAGTAAGTAGCGGTTTCGTTCAATATATTTGAAAATGTGTTCATCACCGTTAAACCGCAGACCGCACTCATTATATTCTTTGATTTTTTCGTCCGTTTTTCGGTTGAATCGGATTTCCCATTGCTATTGCGATTTTGGTGCGGGAATAGAGTGCAATTTTCGTAAAATTTCACCCGATTTTAAGCCCAACACGTATTGCTCTGTTTCGGGTAGCATGGGTAGAGCTGTTTCCAAGTCCTCGCCATAAATCCAACTCTGCATGGAATACACGCCACCAATGCAAGTGCCAAAATCAAGCGGAACACACATTGGAATATCAAGTGCGGCTACTTGTTTAAGCATTTCAAATAAGGATTTTCGTGTTTCATAACGTGAAATTGGCGTAACACGAAGCAAAAATTTTGCACCGTCCGTTTTAGTTATGCAGTATTTTTTATCCTCTGACCAGCCTTTTGTAATCGGCTTTATTTGCGCGAAGTTTTCAAAATTGGGAATGTCGCCGAGTTCATGCTCAAGCAGCAATTTACTGCTGATTTCATTTAGGAAATCAGCATTACTCCAGTTGCTGTTTTTTATTTGGTCATGTACGATGTAGGCATTGTCGAAATCCACTTTTGTAATTTCGCCTTTTTCGAGTGCTTCATGTAACTCATCTTCATCAAGGGTGATGGTTTGACCATCGGGTTGAATTACTAAATCCAAAAATATATCGTCCATGCAAAGCATACCATCTTCATCAATGAGATTCTTTCGGCTTATATCGAAATACCAAAAAAGCATTTCATTATCGGGTGAGTAATATGCTGATAGACACCAATTTTCACAGATTGGTAAATACAATAAAATTTTAAAATCCGAACCTGCCCATTGGATTTTTTGACCAAATGCAGATTCAACAAACATATCCTTACAACCCGACAGGCACTTTACAAGAACCGAATATTCGCTTTTTTCTGTGTTTTTTCTTATGGAATGTGAAAATGTCATGCCGAATTTATCTGAAAATATGTTTATAATATCCTTTTTCCTCATGTACCATTACTCCTCAACATTTGATTTGAATTTGAATCCGTCAATATTAAAACCACCAATCTGCTTTATTATTTCGGCGGTCAGATTTTCGTATGCTTCCATTTTTTTGTTTTGTCCTGTGGCGATGATGGCACAAGCAATCATATCCTTTACCGCTTCACATGGAAGGTCCCGCAACAAATATTTTTCACGTACAGCGGCATCTATTATATTTCCGTAGATGGTTTTGCTATTATAAGGGCGATTTATGCCGTTCATATACTTTTCAAGAAGCATATTTAGACGAGTAAAATATAGCAAGTCAAAATCAGCCCTGTTGTTCTCATGGGCATCTTGCAAGTCATCAAGCATATCCCATAAGAAATACTTATCCAATTCAGATAAGCGCAATTCACGTTGTTCCGAAGCGTAGAAATCCGAAATCATTTCTTTCGCTTTCAGTTTTAACGCTTCGACATCACCGACTTTATCTAAAATAATTTTGCCGGTTGCAAACTGCGTTTGGCACATGAAGTCTTTTGCGTTCATATCCTCGTCAAAGTATCGGAGGATTTGCTTAGATGGATTGGCAAAGTATTCAATCAATAGTCCCTCAACAATTTTATTACCACGTTCCCTATAATTAACCTTGTCATCAAGGACGATATGAACGTCTAAATCGGAGTGGCCTGTGGGGTTGCCTGTGATGTAGCTTCCGCACACCAGTATGCCGACAACATCATCAACATACTCAAAGTCTGCAAGGAAAATATCCAGTTTATTTTTCCAATCGTTCATCGCAATGCCTCCAAAATAAAAATCATAACACTCCAATTTTATTATATAAGAAAAAACGTTCGAGTTAAAGACATTTCGTAAATTCTCCGCAGAAAGTCCCGCAAGGGCAATTATACCATGTCCTTGCCCTTGCGGAAACGAAAATCAATATCTACAGCACTATATAAATATCGGTGGAGTTAGGCTTTATGTAGCTGTGGTTTTGTTCAAGTAGTCTTGTACCGCCAAAACTTAGAGGGCTGTGAATATTTTAATTATTGTCGAGTGTGATGTAATTAGAGTATAATCGTGTTGTTAGTTAAAACTTGGCTATAACTGCTAAGCTATGTTGAAAAAATCATAAGCGAAGGCGCAAAAATATTGCAAAACGAGCATGACGGCGTGTAATAGAGCGCACTCATGTACCACAACGGGTATGGTACGTGCGTAAAATATATGTACTGCGAATTGAGGTCGTGTATGAAAATCAGGAAACTAACACTTGAAGATATGGATTTGCTTATTAAATTGAGAATAGACTATCTTCGTGAGGACAGAAAAGTACAATATCTTGAAGATGAGTATAAAATTAAGGATAGTTTACACGATTATTTTACAAAATGGATTCCTAATGGTTGTCTTGCTTTCGTTGCCGAGGAAGCAGGCGAAATCTATTCAACTGCATTTATGTCAATCGTTGAAAGACTGCCCAGAAAAGCAACTTCATATCTTGTTGGAACGGTATACAATGTATATACATACCCTCATCACAGGAAAAAGGGGATGGCGACTAAAGTGTTATCTGTACTGCTGGAAGAAGCAAAGGTGTTAGATGTCGCATCAGTAGATTTATTATCAACTAATGCAGGAAAAGCGTTGTATAAAAAAATAGGTTTTCAAGAAATAGAGGAGTATACGGCAATGCGTTATCGCTTTTAGTCCTTACCCATAATAAACATAACGAATAATGGGGTGACATGATGTTTAATAAAATGTGCTATTTATTAAATAGAAAAAATAAAGATAAACTTAACTTGAATAAAAAACAAGAGAATCAAAAATTATTATTTAGGAAAGACCTTGAAGAATATGATTTTGATTTTTTTAGTATGTTGGGATGGACACATTATCCTAATTTTTGTTATACAACTATAATTGACAATAAAATAATATCGTGTGCAAGTGCCGGGTATCATGCGGATACAATTTCTGATAGAATCGTAGACATAAGCACAAAAACGCACAAGGATTACAGAGGAAAAGGCTATTCAGTTTCAAATGTTGTTGCTTTATGCGAATATATTTTAAATATGCAGGAAGAAAAAGAGATACTATATATTACAGATACAAAAAATATTGCTTCGCAAAAGACCGCACTATCAGCCGGTCTTATGAAAGTGCGGTATAGCTATATTCTATTTAGAAAACTAAAAAGCAAGATCACTCGCTAAAGCACGATAATCGCAGCGCAAAAAAACTTCATCTTTGGTTTTCCATTGCAAATCTCGTTGAGCAATCGCCATAATTTTCAATCCTACAAGCACATCTGGATTGTCAGGATATGTGATTTCGATAAACCTATCATTTGCCATATTGTAATTAGGCATATCGAAATCAATACCTTCAAAATACATACCACAATCATTCAGAAAGCTAATGCAGCCAATTAGCTTTGGAGTGGATATTTTTGTTGTTGCCTCCATGCCTTCGCAACAGATGATGGGGTTAAGCGTTTTTATTCCGCTAAACGACAGTGCATTATCGTTTAATTTGCCGTGGTAGCCAATGTTGAGCAAAACGCTTTTGGTATGATAAATGAATGGAAAATCTACAGCAATACTCGGTGTTTTGCCCAATCTGCTTTGTGGTTTTGGTTTATCGTATTGTTCGCTACTCTCCGCAAGCAAGCTGTAAAACAGCCGCATGAAATCTAACAGCGCAATCATGCCGTTTCGTATATTTTCTTCAGTTTCGATGTTTGTAAACAGGGGTTTAATAAGATAGCTTACAGGAATCTCTACTGGTAAAAGATTTTTCAAATGCCGTGCTATATCACCGAGTGTCGATTCGCTTGACAGGCCATCATATATGTTGGGGTTAAGTTTATGCATAAAAACACGCCTTTTAATTACATCGTTGTTTTATTTGCGAAATCAACATCATATCGCCACACACCATATTTTTGTTCATTATCGATTATCACACCATTTGCAAGGGTAATGCGTAGCACAATGGAATTGGGATTATCTTCGTCAGCGTGGTCATCAAACCACTCAAAGATTTTTTTCATTTTTGCTCTAATTTCTGCGTTCTTCTCGTCTTTGACCCAACCGAGATTTTCTACCGTACCATTTGCAACAAACCAGTCTAACCCACAAATAGCAACCTCATTGTTTTTTTCGATTTCTGGCATTTTACTTTTTTTTGCGTCTGTAGATACATAAAATACGCCGTTTTCATAATATGCACTTACTATACGATTAGAAGGTCGGGGGTTGCCTGTCGCACTTGTGGATAATGATATAGTTGCAAGTGCAACAACATTGTCCTTGTCAGCGTTTCCACAGCGTTCTTGCATTAGTTTCATTGCGTTTTCGTATCTGTCCATTTTGTTTCCTCCAAATTTTTTTGTGAAAATATTTACACGGGAATAATAACCTTTGTGAGTAATTCCTTGCTTGTTGTTGCCGCAGGATCATTTAGGTAACAATCATAGAAAAATCCCTTGAATTTTAATGACTGCTTATTCATAAACTCAAACATTTTGCCATATGTGGTGTTGAGCGAACGGTGAGAGCCTTTGTGCGTGGCTACTACAGCTCTGCCCTCGTATGTTTTGCTCATAAACATACCATCCTTTTCTGGTACAGTTTGAGCAATAGGAAAGCCTACCTCAACATCAAATTTAGAAAAATCTTCAGTGCAATTAAGATACGCAACAAAAGGCGTACCACTTGGCTCTATTCCAAGTTCACTCAGGTAGGCACTAACCAAACCAATGCTTTTTTCAATTACCTTGTCCGATTTTGCATTGGTGGTATGTTCTTTATAGACAAGGGATAATTCTGATTTTAATTCAAGTACCTCTATAGTCATGACGACACCTCCATAAATTTTAGTTATTTGAGTTTAATAGGCATAAGCAAATCCAATTGCTTATCTCCATCAGACGTTTGCTCTGATATAAACTCCTCATAGTCCATAGATAATTCTTCAAGCCATTGGATAGAAGAATCGAAATCATATTTGTCGCTACTTTCACACCACTTGTATAACTGCGTCCATCGCTCGCCGATCTCATTTAGCGTTGCAGAAATAGAAGCGAATAGCCCCCCATCAAAATGCTTTTTCATGAATGGTGAAATCACATTGAAATTTTCGGGAATAGTTACCCATGTTTCGTACCCATATGTTGGGTTATTTTCTGATGGGTCGGGGTTATTAAACCCGAAACTACGAAAGCCGCTTTTTTTGTGTAGTCCATTCCCTAACACAAAAGGGTCAAAAACTTTTGCACAATCAAACTCTGGCGTAGCACTTACAGCACAGTATGCAGCTACTGTCATGGCTGGAAGCCTTACGATTCTCACGTTGTCCAAGCGTTCATTTAACATAGAAATCTCCTTTTTAGAGAGCGTAATTTGAGGAACAGTTCCATGTTTAGAGTCAGCAAGTGTACTTTGCACTTCAAGGTACAAAAATATTTCATCCAGACTATGCGTTTTTTCGATATGCCTAATCAGCTTTTCCATATAGGCAATTAAAGTATGATAGATGGCTGTGTCTTGCTTTAGATTTTCAAGGTGGCTATTAAGTGCTTTAATCGCCACATTAAAATCACCTTTAACAAAAATCCGCTCGATATCTGCAATTGGCATTTTGAGTTTGCGGAGCGAGACGATTTGATTGATGCAACCATGTTGTTATCATCGTAGTACCTGTAATCATTTTCTGTCCTTGTGCTTTTCAATATACCCATATCTTCCCAGTGCCGTAAAGTTCGATTGGAAATATCGAATTGTTTTGCCGCCTCACCAATCCTTATCATGGTGTTTCCTCCTCTCTAAAAATAGGATAAACCATTCCGCTACGTAAAGGTCAACATTATTCGCCTTGCCCATACTTAATTATTAACATCTCTACACCAAACTCCGGGGAAATTAACCCTGTTTTTATTTTTACATCCGTTTCTCGGCAATCTTCCAAGGCTGTAAGAAGCTCTTTAACCGTAAAACGCTGCCCAAAGCCTAAGGCTTCCAAAACCATAAAATCCCGTAGGCTAAGTTCACTTGCTGTTTGCATAATGGACATGCCTTTTTCTTTAGCGCACTTACATAAAAGCATAATGCGAAATTGCCGTATTATCATAGAAAGTATCATTATGGGCGATTCTTTAAGAATTAGCATATTTCTGTACATTGCCAGCGCATCTGTAACCCGTCCGTTTCCCATGGCCTTGGTTAGGTCAAAAATGCGGCTCTCCAAGGTAGGTGTGCATATTGCGTTAATATCCCCAATAGTAATTTCGGGACTGCTTCCACAATAGGCTGATAGCTTGTGTATTTCCTGAGAAATTGCCGACATGTTTGTGCCAATGGTTCGCACTAACTGGTGGGCGACAGGGGGCGAAATGGTTTTGCCCCTTTCTTTTGCAATACGCATTACCCAAGTAGCTAGTGTTTGTGGGGTAGGGGGAGTACAATCTATAGCGGCCCCAACTTTAGATATTTGTTTAAACAATTTACTACGGCGGTCTACATCCGATTCCACAAATACTATAATTGTTTCTTTAGGAGTATTGGGTAAATAATCCGCCATGGTTTCAGAATCGTTTTTGCGCCCTGTGGCAAAAAGCCGAGAATCCCGCACATATATCAACCTTCGTTCCGAAATAAACGGAAGTGTTTCCGCTGTCATAATTATATCCCGAACGGGAATTGCGCCATCAAAAACGTCTTTATAATGACCGGAATCCTCCCCTTTAGTACCAAATATTGCATTCTCAATGGCTTTTGCATAATGCGACACCAAGTATCTTTCTTCACCATATAAGAGGTAAGATGATTTATATTCTCCGTTCTTTAAATCGTTCACAAGTTTTTTTTGTTCCATTTGGGGTATCCTTTCAGGAAGTTTTGTGTTATATTTTTCTTAATTTGGAAAAGCACAAAAATTGTCCAATATGCAAGAAGTCTAATATCAACGACGGGGGTTGTACATGTTAAAACGTGCAATTATAAAGTTAAGTGGCGAAGCAATTGGTGCAGCAGACAGTGAGTATGGTTATAACGATGTAGTAGTGGACTCTATAGTAAAACAAATCATCCAGGTTGTGCAAGCAGGAACTCAAGTTGCACTGGTGATAGGAGGTGGAAATCTTTGGCGCGGCTTACAGGCTCGCCCGGATATGGACAGAGTAAAAGCCGACCAAATTGGTATGCTGGCAACGGTTATGAATGCTATTTACCTGGAAGATGCCTTTAAAAGGCACGGGCAGCGGGCAAGAGTTGTAACGCCAATGGTGTTTGGTAACATAACAACTCTTTACGACAAGGACCATGCACTAGATTGGATGTCTAGAGGAATTGTGTTAATAAATGCAGCAGGTCTTGGGCATCCAATGTTTTCCACAGACACAATAACTGCCCTTAGGGCTGCAGAGCTAGAAGTTGACGCCGTACTGTATGCCAAAAATGTGGATGGGGTATATGATAGCGACCCAAGGAAAAACCCACAGGCGCGCAAATACAAAACACTAAATTACAGCACCGCCATTAAAAACGATTTAAAAGCGGCAGACCTTACTGCAATGCTTCTTGCAAACGATGCAGGAATTTCTTCGTACGTATTTGGGCTTGATAAGCCCAACAGTATAATTGATGCATGCGCATATCCGCAAACTAAAAATATTCATGGCACTTACATTAGTGCAGATGTGGAGGATGAATTTTATGGATCTTAAAGCCTTTGAAGATCGTATGAAAAAAACAGTAGCAGTTCTTGAAGACGATTTTACGACAATTCGTGTAGGGCGTGCAAACCCACGGGTACTTGATCGCATTACTGTAGATTATTTTGGCACAGAAACGCCCCTTGCCCAGGTGGGCAACGTTAGTGTGCCAGAGCCAAGGCTATTGCAAATTGCCCCGTGGGATGCCAGTACATTAAAGAGTATCGAAAAGGCAATATTAGCGTCAGACTTGGGTATTAACCCAACCAACGACGGCAAAGTTATCCGCCTTGTATTTCCGGAACTTACAGAGGAACGCCGTAAAGATTTGACAAAGGATGTTAAGAAAAAAGGCGAGGATTCCAAAGTTGCGATACGTAACATCCGCCGTGATGCCAACGAGGCTTTGAAAAAAGCAGAAAAAGCTAAAGAAATCACAGAGGACGATTTAAAACGCTTGGAAAAGGATACACAAACCTTAACAGATAAATATATTGCCGAACTTGATAAAAAAGTGGAAGCAAAAAGCAAGGAAATCATGACTGTATAAGAGGTGCAAGGATGTTAAAGCGCACCATGACATTTGTGGTTGGCTTGCCAATTTTGATCTTCATTGTATATCTTGGGGGTCTGTCGTTAGCAATACTTTGTACGGTAATGGCCTTATTAGGGCTGCGGGAACTGTACACCGCACTATCCGGAAAACATGAACCCATCCATTTTATTGGGTATGTTTTTACTGTATGCTATTTTGCAGTAATCTACCTGTTTGGTTCGGGACATGAACAACTTATAGCACTTACTATATTTATAATTGCGGCGCAAACATGCATGGTGATTTTTTTCAAAAAGCTATCGCTTAAAGAATGCATTAGCATAGTTTACGGCGTTTTGTACATTCCATTTTTGCTTTCCTTTATTATGTTGGTGCGTGAGCAAAACCTGGGGCAATATTATGTATGGTTAATTTTTATAAGCGCGTTTGGCTGTGATACTTTTGCCTTTATAACAGGTACCACCATTGGAAAACATAAGCTTGTAGGTTCTCCAAGTCCTTCCAAGTCATTGGAAGGACTAATTGGTGGTATTGCTGGGGCTGCTATTGTAGGCGGGATTTATGGCTTTATTGTTGTACGCTTTTTTTCAGAACATTTCAATAGTATGGTGTTTGTTGTACAAGCCGTGGTGATATGTGCTGGTACGGCAGTTTTTTGTGCTGTAGGAGACATGGCTGCTTCTGCAATTAAGCGGTACACGGGTATAAAAGATTTTGGCAATGTATTTCCCGGTCATGGCGGTGTTTTGGATAGAATCGACAGTATAGTTATTGCCGCACCTATTGTTTATATGGCTGTTTGGCTATTAATAAGGGGATAATGGGAATGATAAAATTACGTATGGCTCAAGAATCTGACGTTTTAGAACTTGCTGCACTGGCCTATGCGTATGTAGAGGACGATGCAGTATGCAACTCTGTTGAAGGTATCAGAGAGTATTTGCAAAACAGCCAGGATATAGTGTGTATTGCCGAAGACAAAGGCAAACTGATAGGCTATTGCTGCGGGCGCATTAGTCGGCATATGAGCTTTAAAGAGCCAATTGCAGATGTAGTAGAATTATTTTTGTCAGAAGATTATCGTGGCAAAGGCATTGGCAAGCAACTTCTTTCCGGCATAGAAGCGGAGTTTGTAAAGTGTGGCGTAAACAGAGTGCGAATTCTTGTAAGAGAAGGCAGCGAAACTGCAAGAAAATTTTATCTTGCATGCGGATATGATGAGTATAATATGGTGATGTGCCGTAAAGATTGTACGGTGACATCATGAAAATAGCACTTTTGGGGGCAACGGGTTCAATTGGAACGCAAACGCTGGATGTTGTGCGAAGCACTCTTTCAGGTGCGCAAGTACAGGCGTTGACAGGTTTTAGTAATATAAAAGCACTGGCAAGTTTAGTGGATGAATTTAAGCCAGAAGTTGTTGGTGTGCCAAATTCTGACACTGCCTGTATGTTAAAATCCATGGTATCTACACATTGCGAAATATTAACAGGGGAAAGCGGGTTAGAGGCTTGTGCATCTCAAACGGATGCAGATGTTGTAGTTAACGCTTTAGTAGGGCAAGCCGGGCTAAAACCAACCTTAGCGGCAATTAATGCCGGTAAGGATATCGCCCTTGCTAATAAAGAAACACTTGTAACTGCTGGGCCGCTAATAATGGGGCTTGCCCGTGAAAAGGGCGTTCGTATTACTCCAATCGACAGCGAACATTCTGCCATTTGGCAATGCTTGCAAGGTAATGAGGATAACGAAATAGAAAAAATTATACTAACGGCATCCGGTGGGCCGTTCCGCAGTTGGGAAAAGGATAAAATAGCTACCGTCACTGCAAAAGATGCCCTTCGCCATCCCAATTGGGCTATGGGGCCAAAAATAACAATAGACAGTGCAACCCTTATGAATAAAGGGCTGGAGCTAATTGAAGCTATGTGGTTGTTTAACCAGCCTGTGGATAATATTCAGGTGTTGATACATCCGCAAAGCATTATACATTCTATGGTGCAGTATACAGATGGATCTGTTATGGCGCAGCTTGGCTTGCCGGATATGCGGTTGCCTATTTTATATGCTCTTTGCGCTCCAAAACGGATTAAAACACAGTTTCCCCGTTTAGACTTTGTAACATGTGGTAATTTAACATTTGAGCAGCCGGATATGGAACGGTTCCCGTGCTTATCACTTGCAATACATGCCGCCAAAGCAGGCGGCTCGCTGTCTGCCGTCATGAACACTTTAAATGAATGGGCAGTAGGACAGTTTTTAAAAGGAAAATTAGGGTTTTACGATATATCCGAGATAATACTCCAAGCTTTTGGAGCATACACTGTAAAGCCAATCAATTCTGTCGCAGATATTATTGAAGCAGAGGATTGGGCAAATGAATTTATACAAAACAAATGTAAAGGGTGATTAATATAGCTGCAGCCATGAATACAGCCATTCCTATTTTAATTTTTATATTAATACTTGGCGTGGTAGTGTTTGTTCATGAATTTGGACATTTTATAATGGCAAGACGTGCTGGCATTTTTGTTGAAGAATTTGCATTGGGCATGGGGCCTAAACTTGTGACTATTAGAGGAAAAAAGAAATCTTCCACTCCAATAGACGGCGAGGAAGATGTAACTTTATATACATTGCGCGCACTGCCCTTAGGCGGCTTTTGTAAAATGCGCGGCATGGAAGAAAATATACCAGGCGACTCGGAAGCTATGAATAACAAGTCCGTATTTGACCGTATCTTAGTTATTGCCGGCGGCTCTGCAATGAATTTTTTGCTTGCATTAGTCATGTTTTCTATTTTAATTTTTCTTACAGGGTACACAACCCCATTGGTAAGAAGTGTTGTGGATGATATGCCCGCCCAGCAGGCAGGTTTGCAGGTAGGTGACAGAATTACCCATATAAATGGTTCGCGGGTTAGTTTGTGGGAAAATTTTAGGTTCATGATGGATACTTCCGGTGGTAGAGAAATAGATGTGCGTGTAAGAAGGAATGATCAGCGTATTAACCTTACTATGACCCCACAACTGGGTATAGATGGCGTATATCGTATTGGCATGAACCCAGTAAACCGGGCCGGCTTTCTTACCCAAATACCAGAAGGTGTTGTGGATTACGAGCGGGCAAGTATTTGGGGCAGTGCTACTACTGCTGTAGATATGATAGGTTTTCATATTCGTACTCCATTTAGAATATTGTCCCGGTTTGTAACACGCCAGCCTGTTCCCGAAGGCGCAGAAGTAATGAGCGTTATCGGAATTGGTGCCCAGGTTACGGAAATTTATCAAGACACAATTCAATACGGAATAATGCCAACAGTGCTGACCATGCTATTTCTTACAGCACTTTTCAGTGTGGCAATTGGTACTATGAATCTTTTACCAATCCCTGCCTTAGATGGTGCAAGGTTGGTATTTTTAGTAATTGAAGGTATTCGTCGCAAGCCCGTTTCTCCGGAACGTGAGGGAATGGTACACATGGTAGGGTTTGTTCTGCTAATTGTATTGTTAGTATTTGTGGCTTCCAGAGATATAGCGAGGTTATTATGATAAACAGAGAAGAAACCAAAGTTGTGCATATAGGTAGTGTACCCGTAGGCGGCAGCCACCCTATTGTTATAGAGTCTATGACAAATACAGATACTCGTGATATTGCTGCAACCGTGGCGCAAATTCATCAATTACAAGAAGCCGGTTGTGAGATTATGCGTGTTGCCGTACCTGATACAGAAGCGGCGGCGGCTATTAAGCATATCAAAAAGCAAATATCTATTCCATTAATAGCCGATATCCATTTCGATTACCGATTAGCGCTTTCGTCCATAGAAAACGGAGCAGATAAACTTCGTATTAACCCAGGCAATATTGGAAGTGAAAACCGTGTGCGCAAAGTTGCGGAAGCAGCAAAGGCAAGTGGTATCCCCATTCGTGTTGGGGTTAATGGCGGCTCTTTAGAGAAAAGCCTATTGGCAAAGTACAAAGGCGTAACACCGCAGGGTTTGGCAGAAAGTGCTGTAATGAATGTGAACTTGCTGGAAAAATTTGATTTTACTGATATTGTGGTATCTGTAAAGGCCAGTAATGCTTCTCTTCTTATAGATGCTAATAAGATTTTGGCACAACAAATATCATATCCGTTACATATTGGGCTAACGGAATCAGGAACGCCTTACAAAGGCGCACTTAGGTCTGCCGTTGGGCTTGGTGTGCTTTTAAATTTGGGGCTGGGCAATACAATACGTGTAAGCCTATCTGGCGACCCTGTGGATGAAATACATGCGGCAAAGGAAATTTTGGCAGCAATAGGGCTAAGGCAGTTTGGAGTAACGGTTATTGCATGCCCAACCTGTGGACGCACAGATATTGATGTTGCTGGATTAGCTTTACGCTTGGAAAACAGACTTGCCCATGTTACAAAGCCAATCACAATTGCAGTTATGGGCTGTGTGGTTAATGGGCCCGGTGAGGCCAGAGATGCCGACATTGGCATAGCCGGTGGAAAAGGTGCGGCTGCACTGTTTAAAAAGGGAGAAATAGTGCGGCGTATAGACGAAAGCGAATTAGAAGAGGAGTTATTTGCAGAAATTATGAGTTTGCTGGAGGTGTGATGTGAGGGGAAAGTATATTTGTTTGCTTTTTATATTAATTTTGTGTATGGCGGCATGTGTGGGTAATGTACAGCCGGATGATAATGAACGCATTCAAATATATACAGCACACACGCTATTGCCATCTGCAGTAATAGCTGCCGAATTGCCACCCCAACCACCACCGGAGGTTTTACCCGAAACATCATATAACCAATCACAACCATTCCCCGGTAGAATTGCAATTTTTACAGAATCATGGGGATGGGGCGGGTTTGGTGGCGAGTATTTTTCTGCAAAGTGGCTTGTAGATAAACACGGTGCCCAAAATATTTTTCATAATAGTAGATGGACCGGCTCCAGGCATTCCCTGGAATTGACTGCACAAAGCGTTATTAATGACCCAGAGATTAGGGTTGTTATCATTAATTCAGCCAAGCGCGGTGTAAACTATTTCGTTTCACTGATACGTGAGCAGCGAAATGACATCTTTATTATATATATCGAGTATGACAGTTATGGTTATTGCGATTACCCATATATTTCTCAAACATTTTCCCAAGGCGTTGCAATGGCAGATTTGATTTTAAACGTTGATATGGATGCTATGTACACCGCATTTCCTATGCAAGCACAAAAGCTTGGTGCAGAGACTATTGTATTTTTTGCTGTGGAGCCCGGGCCATGTTATTGCTGTGGAGATTTTTTCTTTGATGACTTTGACTATGAAGAACGTAATATAATGCGTGTGAAATCTGAGCAATTGGGACTAAATTTTGTAGAAGCATTTCGCTGCCATGGTGCAATTGGATGTATGTCTGATACTGCAAGATATATGTCTGAAAATATTCCAAAGTGGATTAACAAATACGGAAGGAATATAGCATTTGCGGGCTTGTGTGATGAAAGGCTTTTATGGGATTTTCGTAACACCGGAGTAGTCTATCCTTCATCGTTGACAATGATACCGTCTCCTCAGTTCATTGCCTTAGGGTTATTTATACCTAGCTTTCTTGCAATGGAACGTGAATTGAGTATGGATATTAGCAATCTTCCGTTTATTATTGCAGAAACAAGAAAAGCTCTAGCCGAAAGAGATATGCTGGGCAGAATCTCTACATGGCCTGTTCATGCCAGTGCATTGCTCACATATGCAGCAGTAGAATACGGTATAAGATGGATGAACGGCGAAGTGCCGAGCACCGACATTGACCTTGCTGTTTTAGAGCAAATAATGGTAAATTTTATTGCTGCATATTCGGGAGAAGAGGGGCTTGGTGTAAGATTAACGCAACGTTCCCATGACGGAAATACCTACCCGAACTATATCTTGTTTTTTATGGACTTTATGATATATTAATTGATTCCAGGAGGATGTTATGGCAAATGACGCAAAATATCTTATGGCATTTGACCAAGGGACAACCAGTTCGCGCTGCATCTTATTTGATAATGGCGGTAATGTTAAATCTGTGGCTCAAAAGGAGTATACGCAAATCTTTCCTCAGCCCGGCTGGGTAGAGCATGACCCTATGGAAATATGGTCGAGTCAGATTTCTGTTGCCACAGAGGCAAAAGAAAAAATAGGTGCATTGGCTTCAGAAATTGCTGCCATAGGCATAACTAACCAGCGCGAAACTACAATTGTATGGAACAAAAATACCGGCAAGCCCGTATATAATGCAATTGTATGGCAATGTCGTAGGACATCTGAATATTGTGATAGTCTAAAGACAAATGGTTTTGATAAAACTATCAAAGAAAAAACAGGCCTAATTGTTGACGCATATTTTTCTGGTACAAAAGTACGCTGGATTTTAGATAATGTTAACGGCGCACGGGATGCTGCAGAACGTGGAGAGTTGCTTTTTGGTACAGTGGATTCTTGGCTGGTTTGGAATTTGACAAAAGGCAAAATTCATGTGACGGATTACACTAATGCATCACGTACTATGCTTTTTAATATCCATACTCTTGAGTGGGACAAGGACATTTTAAAAGAACTAAATATACCAGAAAATATGCTGCCAGAAGTTAAGCCCTCTAGTTATGTATACGGCACATCCGATTCCAGCCTGTTGGGGGGCGAAATAAACATTGCAGGTATAGCAGGCGACCAGCAGGCGGCTTTGTTCGGGCAATGCTGTTACGAGGAAGGTATGGTTAAAAATACATATGGGACAGGCTGTTTCATACTTATGAACACAGGTGACAAAGCCATAAATTCTAAAAATGGACTCCTTACTACCATTGCCTGGGGCATGGATGGTAAAGTTGAATACGCACTTGAGGGCAGCGTATTTATTGCCGGTGCGGCAATCCAATGGTTGCGGGACGGCCTGCGTATGATTGACAATGCTGCCTTTACAGAGGCCTATGCCACTAAAGTTGAAGATTCTAACGGAGTTTATGTAGTGCCTGCTTTTGTAGGGCTGGGTGCGCCATATTGGGACCAGTATGCCCGGGGAATAATTGTAGGGCTAACCCGTGGTGTAGAAAAAGAGCATTTTATCCGTGCCACGGTGGAATCACTGGCCTATCAAAGTTATGATGTAATAAAAGCCATGGAAGCTGATGCCGGACTTAAATTAAAGGCAATTCGTGTAGACGGTGGTGCCGTGGCTAATAATTTTTTAATGCAGTTTCAAGCGGATATTTTAGGCGTTGACGTAATTCGTCCAAAAGTTACAGAAAGTACTGCTCTTGGTGCCGTTTATCTTGCAGGGCTTGCCGTAGGGTTTTACGCAAGCAAAGATGATATTAAAAATAATGTTAGTGTAGATAGGGTTTTTACGTCACAAATGAGTTCTCAAATACGGGAAAACTTGATATCCGGCTGGCAGGAAGCTGTTAAACGTTCTTTCGGCTGGGCGAAATAGAATTATAGTCATCTAATTTAAAATGCCCCTAGCCAAGGTTATATTACCAAGGATAAGGGCATTTTATGTTTAAATTCTATTCAACCGTAAATATAACTTTTCCATCCACAAAGTCCCCACGTACACTACTTCCGTCATGAAAACGTGCTTGCAAAATAGCTTCTGCCAACTCGTCCTCAATTTTATTTTGTATTGCTCTGCGAAGGGGCCTTGCGCCGTACATTTGATCATAGCCTTCCGCTGCAATATGGTCAACCAGTGCGTCGGAATACGTTAGCTCGATTCTCATATTTCCGTGGATACGCACGGCAGTTTCTTCAAGGAGCAGTACGGCAATTTTTCTAATATCATCATTATCCAGGGGATGGAATACAATAATATCGTCTATTCTGTTCAAAAATTCCGGACGGAACAGTTTTTTTACTTCCTCCATAACCAGTTTCTTCATGTCTTCGTAGTTACGCTCTTTGTTATCGTCTTGGGTAAAGCCTAATTTTTTCGGGCTTATAATAGAACGAGCACCGGCGTTACTGGTCATTATTATCACGGTATTTTTGAAGTTAATTTTTCTGCCCTGGGCGTCTGTAATATGCCCGTCGTCTAAAACTTGCAAAAGAACATTAAATACATCAGGATGGGCCTTTTCAATTTCATCAAAAAGTACTACAGAATAGGGTTTACGGCGTACTTTTTCGCTAAGTTCCCCGCCTTCGTCGTAACCGATATATCCCGGCGGCGAACCTATAAGCCGGGAAACACTATGCTTCTCCATAAATTCAGACATGTCAACCCGGATAATGGCATTTTCGTCACCAAATAGAATTTCTGCAAGGGCACGGCATAAATGGGTTTTCCCCACCCCTGTAGGCCCAAGGAACAAGAACGAGCCAATTGGCCTGTTAGGGCTCTTAAGCCCTACACGCCCGCGGCGAATAGCCCTTGAAACTGTAGATACAGCCGTATTTTGCCCAATTACACGCTTGTGTATAATATCTTCCATGTTCATAAGACGCTGGCTTTCTTCCTGTTGCAAACGGGTAACGGGCACTCCTGTGATATTCGATAAAACGGCAGAAATTTCGTCTGCATTAACTATATGGTGGGATTTTGTGTAGGCATCTTTCCAGCGTTTTTCTTCGCTTTCCAGTTCTTCTTTTAAAGAATTTTGACGCTGCTTTAGCATTCCGGCCTTTTCAAATTCCTCTATTTTTATGGCCGCTTCTTTTTCTGCTTCTAATTCTGCAATTTTATCGTTTAGTATTTTTATGTTTGGCGGCGCAGTATAAGAACGAAGCCGCACTCTGGATGCTGTTTCATCCAATAAGTCAATTGCTTTGTCAGGTAAAAAGCGATCTGTAATATACCGTGAGGACAACATTACCGCAGCCTCTATGGCATCTTCCGTAATTTGTACCTTATGGTGGGCTTCGTACTTATCCCTTATACCCATTAAAATGGCAATGGCTTCATCTTCCGTGGGCTCATCAACCATTACGGGCTGGAAACGACGCTCCAGTGCAGCATCTTTTTCTATATGCTTACGATATTCGTTTAGGGTTGTTGCCCCAATAACTTGCATTTCGCCACGGGCAAGGGCTGGCTTTAAAATATTGGCAGCATCAAGGGAACCCTCTGCGCCGCCTGCACCTATAAGGGTATGCATTTCGTCGATAAACAAAATAATATTTGTATTGGCTTTCACTTCTTCTATTACCCGTGTGATACGCTCTTCAAATTCGCCGCGGTATTTTGTTCCGGCAACCATGGCTGCTAAATCAAGTGCTACAACTCGCTTGTCCTTTACCGGTTCCGGGACATCGCCGGAAATAATGCGCTGTGCAAGCCCTTCAACAATGGCGGTTTTACCAACGCCTGGGTCGCCAACCAAGCAAGGATTATTTTTGGTACGACGGCTTAAAATTTGAATTACACGTTCTGTCTCTTTGCTGCGTCCAATAATAGGGTCGAGTGTGTTGTTCTTTGCTATTTGTGTAAAATCGCGGCTAAACTTCTCCAAGAATGGCGTGTTAGATTTTTGATTTTGCTTGCCTTGGTTTGCCATTTGTTGATGAAAAGGGTGAGGGATCTGCTGATGACCGCCGTGGCTTACCTCCCCAAGCATTTGCATTATATCTGCAAACACTTTTGGAATGTTAAGCCCAAGGGATACAAGGATATTGCTGGCAAAAGACTCCGATTCTCTTAATAGTGCAATTAACATATGCTCTGTGCCAATGTAATTGGTTTTCATGCGCAATGCTTCCTGTTGGCTTATTTCAAGTACGCGTTTGGTGCGTGGCGTAAAACCTGCCGGGCCTGTTGCCACAGGAGAAGGAGATTGTCCATCCATGGCGGCACGAATTTGCCTTTCTATATCGGCGGCAGTAATTTTTTGTGTTTCTAAAATTTTGGCGGCTATGCCATCGCTCACATGAGCCAACCCTAACAATAAATGCTCTGTTCCAACAAGAGAGCTTCCCATTTGTGAAGCTATACTTTGTGCGTTTTGTATTGCCTGTCTTGCTTTTTCTGTAAACGGACCCTTCATCTTATGTAGCCCCTTCCTATATAGTTATACAAAAATTTTGCGTAAAAATTCAGAACGTGCAATATCAGTTTCATTTTCATCCATGGTTACGCCTGCGACAAAGTGTAAATGTCCTGGCTGAATTTCCATCATTATCTGGTAAATTGGTACCGGCGGCTTTTGCAGGTCCACAATGTTTGCAAAAAAACCAAGCCGTAAATCGGATAGAAGTGTCATTGCTTCATGAACAGATATTTTGCGGCTGTATGCTAATATTCCATAGGCACGATATGCCTTGTCCTCTAAATAGCTTTGCCTTTTTGAAAGTATATTATCCCTGGTTTGGTTTTCTCGCTTTATGATATTTTCGGCAACACTTGTAAGGATTTTTATAATTTGTGCTTCGTTTTTCCCTAATGTAATTTGGTTAGAAAGCTGATAAATGCTACCCATTGGAATTGTGCCTTCGCCATAAATGCCCCGTAAAGTCATGCCGGATTTTGTAATAAACGGAAATAATTTTTTTAATAAATTTGTTTTGTCCAAGCACGGCAGATGAATCATATACGACGCACGAAGGCCCGTCCCAACGTTTGTAGGACAGGCTGTTAAATATCCTAGTTTTTCGTCAAAGGCAAAATCTAAATGCTCCTCCAATAAATTATCCAATTCGTTAGCGGCAGATAGTGCTCTTGCTAAATCGTTCCCCGGGCAAACAGCCTGAATGCGCACATGGTCTTCTTCGTTTACCATAATGCTGACATTCTGATACATGTCAACAAAAACCCCTTTGGACTGTTTGTTGTTTAAATATTTAGGACTTAAAATGTGTTTTTCCAAAAAGATTTGCTGGTCTATATGTCTTAAATCCTGCGCTACTAACGGATTATATGGTTGCAAGTTGTTTATTTTACCAACTATATTTTCAACTTCCGTAACAATGGAAGATGCATCATTAGAGGACAATTTTCTTTGAAATGGATATTTTATTAAATTCCGCGCCAAGCGTATTCGGGATGATAGAATTTGGCTTTCGTCAGTTGCCATGTTTTGATACCACGGTTCAAAATACACCGTTTCACCTCTATTAACTATAATTTTTCACTTTCGTTTTCATTATCTACATGTTCTGGCTGTTCGTCAAGACGTCTTATTTGGTCCCTTATAAAAGCAGCCCTGTCGAAGTCTTCAGCTTCTACGGCTTGCTGCATATGGGCACGAAGTTTATGGACTTGACGCTCCCGTTTTATATGAATCCCGGTACGTTTTGGTAGTTTCCCTTCATGGGAAGTTGACACATGGGCATTCATTAATAATGGCTCAAGTATATTATTAAAAGATGTATAGCAGACGGCGCACCCTAAAATACCGTCTTTTTTTAACTCATCGAATGTTACCCCACAATTTGAGCATTTTGGCTGTGCCGCAGTTTGGCTTTTAATATTAGAATTGGCATGAGCTTTGCTGAAAATTCCGTGAAATATGTTTTCTAAAAGCAAGGACATTTCTATTTCGCCGGAACATCCGTCGCAAAGATATATGTCTTTTTTCATACCATTAATAGATTGCTGCATATGCACGGTGGCTGCATTTTTTTTACATTTCTCGCAACGCATAATAACCCCCAATCAATCCGGCTACTCCAATATTCTGCCACACGATAAACAGAATTTTGCAGTAGCCTCATTTTCTGTATTACAAACTCTGCAGTTGCGCAACATAGGCTCTGGCGGTGCAGATACGGCAGCCGGCTCAGGAAATGGCGGAGCCGTGCCGAGTGTAGGTGTTGTTTCCGCAGGTGGTGTAAACTCTTGCTCTATAGCCGACGGTTGTTGTGTAACAGGATGCTCTTCTATAGCAGCATGGCTTAATTCTACACGAATTCCGCATTTTTGGCAAAACTCAGCAGAGCGGTCTACGGTCTTCCCGCATTTTGCACATATCCGTGTACCCTTAATAACACTTATCTGTTCTTTAATATCTGCAATTTTTCGTTCGGTTGCTTCAATTTCCAGATATTTTTCGTCAAAGAATTTGCCAAGAGAACCACCGTACTGGTAAATTTCATGAACCTTTTTGCCAATTTCAAAATAAAGGCTTTTCAGATTGTTTTCCTCTGTGGAAAGATTCATACTTAATTTTGTAGTTTTAAAAAGATCCCCTGAGGTTTTTGTTACGCTCTTTGTTATGTTAAACAACGTACCTCGTATATCTTGCATCAAATCACCCTATTCCATTCATATGTATAGCAATCCTATTTTGAAAGTGATATTCAAGTTGATTGTCTATAATGGTAGTGTTAGAAACCTATATAATCCATAAATAATTCGTTAAACTGCGGATGTGTGGCTAAGTTTATTTCCGTGGCAATGTTAACCAAATTTGTGATATGGGATTCACTTGTGCGGCTAAGTAAAACTTTAGCACAGCCACCAAGTGCAGAATTCCCCAACAGCTTTACTTTTTGTTCCAGTTCCGCAGGCATTAAGCCTAACATGACCGCATTATTAAGATTAATTTTGTGACCAAACCCGCCTGCAATAAAAACAGTAGAAAGTTGTGAATAGTTTACCCCGGCAATATCCAGCAAAATTTCAATACCGGAACGTATAGCAGATTTAGCAAGCTGAATTTCCCTAATATCCCGTTGGGTAAAAAATATTTCCGGTGCTATACATACAGCGTCTTCTTCCGATTCTATAAGCCCAGTTTCGTCAACTAAGCCATGACGAGTTAACTCCGCAGAAATATCCACAACCCCGGTGCCACAAATTCCTATGGGTGATGAATTATCTATGGTTTCATAACTAAATACGTTTTTCTCGTGCAAATAACTCACTTTGGCTATTGCACCGGACACAGACCCTATTCCCATGGATATATTCCCGCCTTCAAAGGCGGGCCCTGCGGCAGTGGATGTTACAACAACTTTATCCTTAGAAAAAAGAGCCATTTCGCCGTTGGTGCCTAAGTCGATAAGCAAATTATTTCCAGAAATATTGGGCCATCCAGCACATATCATACCCGTAGAAATATCTGCCCCTACAAAGGTAGAAATACCGGGTAAAATCATAACATCGCAATTTAACAAATCACTTTTTAGTAGTTCCTTAAACCCACATGTTTTTATCCCTATAAAAACCGGGGTAAATGGCGCAACTCCAAGGGAATCGCAGGGGAGGTTAAGCAATAAATGCAGCATTGTTGTATTACCTGTTATTGTAACGAGGGAAATTTCCTTTTCGGAAACGCCACTCTTGTCTATTATATGCATAATCCCCATACAAATATCTTTTATTATATATGCATTAAGCTTAGATTGCGCTCCTGCAACAGCGTGGGCAATTCTGGACATTACATCTGCACCGAACTCTCGCTGATTGTTTACTCGGGAATGGACAGCCACAGATGTTCCATCAGCCATGTTTAAAAGTTCAAATGCAAGAGTAGTTGTGCCAATATCAATAGCAATGCCATAGGGTAGGGGACTTTCCCGGTCGCAAGACGCTGGATGCATGTTTTCATAGGCCGACAATATTTGCATGTCACCGGTATCCGGGAGCTGAATTTCTGTATCGAAAAAATTATCGTCAATTATGGTTTTGCAGGCTAACAATTTGCCTGTGTGTGTGTTAACAACGCATTTGCCGCAAGTTCCTTGCCCGCCGCATGGTGAATTAATAAATACACCGTTTGCAGATAAGGCTTCAAGTAAATTATCGCCAACATTTACGGAAATTGCACGCTTAATATTGTTTTGTTGTATATGTATTTTGCCCGGCAATGTAATCACGTCCTTATTTAATATAAGTTTGCACTTATATTAAAATATATTTCTCTTGGTAAATACTACTGATAATAAACCCGGACGATAACTTCAGTAACTATATTATACTACAATGTGTATTAAAGACAAGTGTGATTTTTGTTTTTAGATATTACTCAACACACGTTTTTCTGATACTATAGAAAAAAATATAAAGGAAGTGCATTATTTTGTATGCTGCAGGAATTATTGTTGAGTTTAATCCTTTTCATAATGGACATAGTACGCATATTGCAGACACACGGGAGCTTACAGGCTGCAAACATGTAATTGCAGTAATGAGTGGTAATTTTGTACAACGTGGCGAGCCTGCAATTTGTGATAAGTGGTTGCGTACAAAAATGGCACTTTTAAATGGCGTAGATGTGGTTATAGAAATACCCGTGCAGTATGTAATATCCGGTGCAGATTATTTTGCCAGGGGAAGTGTAGGGCTTTTAAATGCAACCGGAGTTATAGATGCACTATGCTTTGGCAGTGAATCTGGAAACTTGCAGGAGATTATTGCCGCAGGAAAAATACTGGCAGAAGAGCCGTTGCGATACAAGGAAGTTTTGCGCAATGGGTTGGATAAAGGCTTGTCCTTTGCGGCGGCAAAAGGGGCTGCATTGGAAGCTTGTTTAGGGGATGTTTCTCAAGGGCTTTTAAATAAGCCAAACAATGGATTAGCAATTGAATACTGTAAAGCCTTGCAGCTTATAAAAAGCCCCATGAAAATATTTACAACTCACAGACAGCATGGTGGACCTTCGGCTACAAAAATTCGTCAATCACTTTTGACGGGGCAGAATGTAGGGGATATGCCAAAATGTATTGCGGATATTTTGTCCTGTGTTACTAAATTTGCTCAACTAGATGATTTTAGTGACGTTTTTAGATATTTACTTTACAGTAAACCCAATAGGGCTACGTGTTTAGGGGAAGGCATAGAAAATAGATTCCGGAAGATGTGTGGTGAGTTTGCTAAAATATCCGACATATTAACGGCTGTAAAAACAAAGAGATATACTTATACTAGGTTACAACGGGATGTGCTAAAGATATTGCTGGATATTTTGCCTTCTCATATGGAGTTTTTTGAACAGCATGGAGGAGTACAGTATATTCGTGTGCTGGGCTTTCGCAAAGAAGCTGCCCACGTTGTAGGTGAAATAGCACAAAAAGCCAGCCTACCTGTTGTCACCCACGGGGCGGCAATTGATAAGCTTTTGCAAAAAAGGGATGCAGCTGCAAAAATGTTACAGCAGGAGCTTATGATAGGCGATATTTACAGGCTTGCCTCTGGGGAAGTGGGCGGATACCGTGGCGAAAGAGGCAAGGGGATAGTGATTATTTAAAAACAGTGTATGACAAAAGCAATTGATGCCCTACAATTTTTTTGTTTATAATGCGCTCGACTTGACGCTCCAGGGATGTGCCCTCTACTTGATCAAGTAAATTACCCAATGTAGCCAGTGCTTTGTTTTCTTCAGATATTGCCAGGGAAATCGCATTAGAAAATGATAGGTTTGTATTTATTTCTTTTGTTACCGGTATAAAATTGATGTTAAAATGAATTTTTAATATTTCCGAATATTTTTTAAAACGCACTTCGCAGTCTTTCGCTAACTCTGTTAGGGAATTTTTTATTGTATCATTAGGTGCGTCATGTGATATACCCGCATAAAAGATTTGTGCATTGCGCTCGTTTTGGGTTAATTGTTCTATTGTTTTTGCTATTTCGGAAGGGATTGTGGGTGCAGCAGGTGAGGGGATTGGTTGCGATTCTTTTTGCGACGGAGAAACTTGTGGAGTAGAAGACACAGCAGATGTGGGAGGTTTTACGGCTTTTAATATGCGCATTGTTTCTTCATCAAGAGGTTCATACATAACGCCGTCGGGTAAATTTTTGTTTATGCGCCGGAATTGTTCCGCTGCATTTTCCGGCGTTGGCGGCACAGGCTGGGGCGGCAAGCTTTGTGTTGCTTTAGGAAAGTGCGTATCTTTAGCAGCAGTCGGCATTGCACTTTGCATGCGATGTTCACCCGGGGCAAAAGAGGGCATAACCGCAGGGGGCGAATGCTGGGCAAGATGTGGATGCTGGTTTGGCGTGGCAGTGGGGGGCACATATGGGCGTATAGGCGGGTTTTGCAGTGGTTGCGGCGTTTGGTTGTGTGGATGATGGTATGGATTTGGCTGCGGCCCTCGTCGTTGGTTTAAGGGGTTTGCCCTTTGCAAAGGGTTTTCCCTTGGCAAGGGTAGGGGGTTTACGGGCATTGTCCCCTGGGGTTGTTTTTGCTGCGGAGGATTATTCTCTTTTGGGTGCAGTGGGTAAAACTGCAAAAAGTCATGGAAATTTGCGGGGGATTCCTGTATAGGTTGTTCGTCGGATATATGCTCATCTATAGGTTGTTCGATTGGCTTGTTTTTACGTGCTCGTTGCTGTGAAAAAACAGACTGGGGGGGGCGTTGAAATGACAAAGGCATAGTCATACTCCTTACATTCTTTTGGTGTATTCTATGCCTTGGGTTATTATTTTGTGTGGGATTCGTCATTTACTGTTAAAACCGTATATGTTCGCAAGCCATCTTCTTTTTTGCAGTTAACAATGCTTAATCCAACATTAGACATGGAAAAATTCATGCGATGCTGTAATGGAATACACAGTATTTTACACAACAAGCGGTTTATCCATGCTCCATGGCTGACGATTAAGGTATCTGCCGTTTCTTTTTGACAAATAGCATCAAAAGCAGTCCATGCTCGCTGTTGAAGGTCGCAATTAGATTCTACACCAAGGCCAATTTGCCCATCCTGGCTTTGTTCCCATATAGAAAATTTATCGCTGTGTTTTTCAATTATTTCTGCGGAGGTAAACCCTTCCCATTCCCCCAGGCGGATTTCTTCCAACTCTTTATTGTAAGTGATAGACAGCTGGAGTTTTTCTGCGACAGCTTGTGCAGTTACCGCTGCCCGCTGCAACGGACTGGAATAAATTGCTTGTATAGGGTAATGTGTCATTTTTTTTGCAAGCTTTGCCGCTTGAGCTATGCCAACATCGTCAAGGGGAATGTCTGTAATGCCTTGCCAACGTTGTGCTACATTCCAGGCGGTTTGCCCATGGCGGGCTAAGTAAACTTTCATTAGTGTACTCCTATTCGTGTTTAATGGCTGCTTTGTTAATTAAAGAATTCCAGTCCCATGTAAGCATTTGCGGTCTGAAAAGCTGATTCATTTTTGCAAGGGATTCATTATCGGTGGCAAGCCATTCGTAGTAATTATGCTCATCTGATAATGTAAGTTCAGCAAGATTCTCTGCCTTGCATAAGTAAATAACTCCAGTAACTTGGTGGGTTTTGGTTATATAATTCCATGTGTCAACAAGGGATATAGGCGTAATCTTTAGACCTGTCTCTTCCAAAACTTCACGAATGACAGTTTTTTCTGCTGTTTCGCCAAATATCATTCTACCATCGGGTAGCTCAAGTTTGTCGGATTTAATTCCTCGTTTGTGAACTGCCAAAAACCCATCGTCGTTGAATATCAAGGCTTTAACTGCAAATTCTATCATTTTAATCTCCTTGTATGTATTAACTGTTAGTTGTGGTTATAGGGGCAAATATATTTTAATTAATTATAACCCAAAACCTAGATAATTCAAAATTTTTTCCATAACATCATACTATTGCATACATTCGAAATTTTGTGTTCACTTAGAGCCCCTACGCATGAATCAAAGCAATCGTTGTAAGAGTAAAGCACGCAAGAAATATAGACGTGTGCTTCTTCTGATAGAGTAGAAATTTCATAGTCCTTAGAAAGTCGACGACAGTTTCCAATCCAAGCAAAAGAGCGTTCAAAATATCGTTGAATCCCAATTTTTCTCGCCTGACAAAAATCATTATAAACAATGGATTTTTGCCTGTCAGCAAAATTTTACAAAAAAACACGGTCACATTATAAAAATTCCATAAAATGCCCAAAAATAAAAGCAGCATGATAAGATTGCCAAAAACAGGTAGTTAGTATGAAGATAAGCACGTATATGAATTTGTTTATCATGGTGGAATAATAAAGCAAAAAACGGGCTAGTTCATTAGCTAATAAAATAGCTAATGGAACCAGCCCAATTAAATATTATAACATCAATTAACCGTTTGCATGGCGTTTGTAAGCCTCAAGTCTTTGCTTGGCATCTACTTCACATGCTGTAAACAACTCCTTCGCAATTTCCGGGAACTGTGCCTCTAGGACTTTGTAACGGGCTTCGCCACGTATAAACTCTTGGAAACTTGCTGTAGGCTCTTTTGAATCCATGATAAATGGGTTTTTACCTTCTGCCGCAAGCAATGGGTTGAAGCGATATAGGCTCCAATAGCCGCATTCTACGGCATCTTTCATTTGCTTTTGGCTATTAGCCATGCCGCCGGGTATGCCATGGGCGATACATGTTGCGTAAGCAATAACGATAGACGGTCCCGGGTATGCTTCTGCCTCTTTAATGGCTTTCAGGGTTTGGGCATAATCAGCGCCCATGGCAACTTGCGCTACATATACATATCCATAACTCATAGCCATTTGGCCCAAGTCTTTTTTGCCTACTTTTTTGCCGCTTGCGGCAAATTTAGCTACGGCAGCAGTTGGGGAAGCTTTTGATGCCTGACCGCCTGTGTTTGAGTATACTTCTGTATCCATTACAAGCATGTTAATGTCTTCACCGGAAGCTATTACATGGTCAAGGCCGCCATAGCCAATGTCATATGCCCAGCCGTCGCCGCCGAATGCCCATACAGATTTTTTAACCAACATGTCGTCTGAATCTGCAACGTATTGGAGTTTTATTAAATCCTTTTTGCCTTTATCGCATAGTTCGGCAGGTACGTTTTTAAGCAGATACTTAACTGCGGTGCGTATCTTTTCGCTGGCAGCTTTAGAAGCTTCGCCGCATTCGCTTGTACCTTGTCGCAGTTGTTGCTTATCGTAGTTGGTAAGCCACTCATTTGCGGCGGCTGTAAGGTCTTTGCAAATATTCGCCGAGGCTAATTCGCGTAGAGTCTCTGCAAGCTTTTTGCGCCGCTGTTTTACTGCCAATTGGAAACCAAGGCTGAATTCTGCTGTGTCTTCGAACAGAGAGTTTGCCCATGTTGGGCCATGACCCTTTTTGTTTGTGGTATATGGTGTAGATGGTGCAGAACCGCCCCAGATAGATGAGCAACCCGTGGCATTACCTATATACAAACGATCGCCATAAAGTTGTGTGATAAGCTTGGCATAAGGGGTTTCGCCACAGCCGGCGCACGCACCGTTAAACTCCAGAAGCGGTTGCTCGAATTGGCTGTTTTTTACGCTGGAGAATTTATCAAATGGGTTGTCTTTGTGCGGTAGCGCAATCATGCGCCTCCAGTTTTCAACTTCGTTTATAATTTCTGCCGGCTCCATAACAAGGGCTTTATCGCCTTTTTTACCCGGGCATATTTGGGCGCAAACGCCGCAGCCATAGCAGTCGTGAGGGGATATTTGAATTCTGTATTTTAAATTGGCGGCTTCTTTACCTGTGGCATCCAATACTTCCAAGCCGTTTGCTTCTTCATCTGTTAGTAAAAACGGACGAATTGTAGCATGAGGGCACACATAAGAACAGAAGTTGCATTGAATACAATTTTCCGGGCACCATTTTGGTAAGTCTACTGCTACGCTGCGTTTTTCGTATGCGGCTGTGCCTTGGGGGAATGTGCCGTCCTCGCGATCGTTAAAGGCAGAAACAGGCAACTCTTCGCCACGTAGGGAGTTAACTTCGTAATGGAAATCTTTAATAAATGGTGGCGCGCTTGTAAGGTCCGGCCCCGGTGTGTCCGGCGCATTGGCCCAGCCATCAGGAACATTAACTTCCCGTACTTTTTCTACACCGGCATCAATGGCGGCGTTGTTTCTGTCGATAACTGCCTGTCCCCTATGACCGTAACTTTCCACAACGGCTTCCTTCATATATTTTACTGCGTCTTCTATTGGAATGATATTTGTAATTTTGAAGAAGGCAGCCTGCAAAATTGTGTTAATATGTCGGCCCATTTCAAGCTCTCTTGCAATTTCTACTGCGTTACAAACATATAACTTGATGTTTTTTCTGGCAAGTTCTCGTTTCATTTTGCCTGGAAGTTTATCCCCTAGTTCGTCATCGCCCCATTGACAGTTAAGCAGAAAGGTACCCCCGGGTTTTATATCCGCAACAATTTCGTATTTGTCTACATAGGATTGGCTATGGCATGCCACAAAATCTGCCGCTTTTACCAAGTATGTCGAACGGATTGGCTGTCTACCGAAACGCAAATGAGTTCTTGTTACACCGCCGGATTTTTTCGAGTCGAAAGACGCATAGGATTGGGCGTACATGTTTGTGTGCTCGCCAATAATTTTAATGGAGTTTTCGCATGCGCCAACTGTGCCGTCTGCGCCAATGCCCCAAAACTTTGCGCTATATGTCCCTTCCGGTACGATATCAAGGTATTCGCCAACTTGCAGGGATGTGTTTGTAATGTCATCTTTGATACCAACTGTGAAGTGATTTTTCGGGACTAAGCCGTTCAAATTTTCGAATACCGTAACGATTTGAGATGGGAACACATCCTTTGAACCAAGACCATAACGGCCCCCAACAACTTTGATATCTGCCCGGCCTGCTTCGTAAAGGGTTGAACAAACATCTTGGTAAAGAGGTTCCCCAAGGGAGCCAGGCTCTTTTGTGCGGTCAAGCACGGCAATACTTTTTACGGTGGCGGGGAGTGCCTTTAAGAAATGGCTCATAGAGAATGGGCGATACAGGTGTACGTTTATTAAGCCTACTTTTTCGCCTTTGGCATTAAGATAGTCAACTGTTTCTGCAATTGCTTCCACGGCAGAACCCATTGCAATAATTATGCGACTTGCGTCAGGTGCGCCGCAATAGTTGAACAGCCCGTAACTGCGGCCTGTAATTTTGTTAATTTCGTTAAAATAATCTTCAACGATAGCCGGAATATTATTATAAAAAGGATTAGATGCCTCCCGGGCTTGAAAAAAGATGTCTGGGTTTTGAGCGGTGCCTCGCAGCTCGGGATGTTCCGGGTTAAGTGCCCGCTTGCGGAATGCTGCAACGGCATCTTTGTCCATAAGTTTATCGAAGTCGTCATATTTGATAACTTCGATTTTTTGTGCTTCATGAGAGGTGCGGAAACCATCAAAAAAGTGCAAGAACGGAACACGGCTTTTTATAGCCGCCAAATGAGCAACGCCGCCAATATCCATAACTTCTTGCACACTTGCAGATGCTAAAAGGGCAAAACCTGTGTTACGGACGCCCATTACATCGGAATGGTCGCCGAAAATAGATAGTGCCTGACTGGCTACCGCACGGGCAGATACATGAAGTACCCCCGGCAGCAGTTCCCCTGCCATTTTAAACATGCTTGGTATCATTAGTAACAAGCCCTGGCTTGCTGTGTAAGATGTGGTTAATGCACCGGCTTGTAGCGAGCCGTGCATTGTTGCAGATGCACCACCTTCGGATTGCATTTCTACAACAGATACCTCTTGACCAAACAGATTTTTTTTACCATTAGCAGCCCAAATATCCACAAACTCTGCCATGTCGGAAGAGGGGGTAATTGGGTAAATACCGGCAACCTCTGTAAAGGCGTAAGAAACATATGCCGCTGCTTCGTTGCCTTTCATTACTCTCATAGTTTTATTGCTCATGTAAAAACTCCCTTCGTTGTATACAATTTCTAGTATGTAGAAGTATTGAGAAGAATATACAAACGTTGGACTTTATTTTATGTACACTTTATTTGAAAAATCTTTACTTTCTATGTATTTATTCTTTACTTTTCTGTTCTAGAATAGCGAAGGACTTGTATTTAGTGAGTACCGACTTTAATAATTCTAAGGAGATTGATTATGAAAAAATTAAAAATTGTGTTTATTTCCATTGCAGCGTTGACCATGCTGGTTTTGGTTGGCTGTAACAACAACCAGCCATCAGCCGCAGAAAATCCAGACGCCCCCGACTATCCTGTGCAAGTCCCTCAAATTTTACATGCGCATAATGTAGCAGTAATTAATACCAGCCACGAAGCCACAACAATCCCCTCTGGCACACTATCTATAGAAGACGCCACCGGTGTTGGTATCCAATATATTTATGATATTTTCGGTGAAAACGTTACAGGAATGTATGTGGAATTAAGTTTTACAGATTGGGAGCACATGACAAGAACATTATGGCACGGTGCGGTATCTGCAAATTATAGGTATACTTTGGAAAACAGAGTGCGCCTAAATGAACTTAACGATATCTTTGCGGCAAGATTAGAAGCAGGCGAGTATAGTCAGGATATTTTTGATGATATGAGCCATTTATTTGACGTCTATGGATATAGTTCAGCTCATTTTTATTTTGCCATAGATGCTGTTACCGGCGAGCGAATTGACATATGGAAAACAATGCCGGCACAAATGCAAAATGTCAGAGAATCTATCCCCCTACATGAGTATATAGAGCAAGAGTGGGATGGGGATTGGGACATGGCTTTTTCTGCCGACATCGACCCTGATGAATTAGACGAACTAATTCAGCTTGCAGAAGAGTATGCTCAAAAGCAATTTTATAATTCAACAATATCCAACGTGCACTTTGGCAATGCGTCTACATCATTTGTGTATATTGGCGGCGGTTTTAACCGGGAACCATTTGCACATTTTACAGCCACAAATGATACAGGCCGCATAGCTCAAATATCAATTCATGTTGTAAGCCGTACAGTTACCTCTATTAATACCATGAGCAACGATTTTATCCCTATTGATGATGGTATGCGGGGAGAACGGTGAAAATTAGATAACACATAACACAAAAAGAGCCAACAAATTTTCTTGGCTCTTTTATTGTATTAAGAAACTATTTTATACTGTGTTTAAATTATTTCATTTCACTCAAGTTCTGCAATAAATCCCATGTTCTATCAACTTGGCCTTGATACTCTGCAATCAAGTGTTCGTTGCCTTTTTCGAACATATGGCGGAAACGGCCTTGTTCTTTCAGGTAAACTTCTACAGGCTGTTTTTCTTTTGGTCTGTAGTTAAGTGTTACTTTGCCGTCGATAATTTCAAAAATAGGCCATACGCAAGTTTCAAGTGCCAATTCGCACATTTCCATTAGTCTGTGGGTTTCGTATCTCCAGCCACGCGGACATGGAGCAAGTACGTTTAGGAATGCTGCGCCTGGTGTGTAAATTGCTTTTTCGCATTTTTCACTTAAGTCTTTAAAGTTTTTTAAAGGCATTGTTTGAGCTACATAAGGAACATTGTGGCCCATCATGATAAGTGTTAAATCCTTTTTTGGATGCAATTTACCCGGTTTAACGGAACCAACAGGGGTTGTAGATGTTTCTGCATAGGTTGGTGTGGAGCTGGAACGCTGGATACCGGTGTTCATGTAGGCACCGTTGTCGTAACATACGTATACTATGTCATGACCGCGCTCCATTGCGCCGGATAATGCTTGCAAGCCAATGTCGTAGGTACCGCCGTCGCCAGCAACTGCGATAAACTTTGTGTTTGGTACATCTTCGCCTTTGCGCTTTTTAGCTAAATACGCAGCCTGTGCGCCGGAAATGGTAGCAGCAGCGTTTTCGAAAGCACTGTGGATGAAGGAATCTTCCCAGGCGGTATAAGGGTACAAAAAGCTGGAAACTTCTACACAGCATGTAGCTGCAGTTACTACCGCATGATCTTCCGGTTTGAGTGCCCTGAGAAGTGTGCGCATAACAGGAGACGCACCACATCCGGCACATAATCTATGCCCGCCGGTAAAACGCTCCGGCCGTTTGGTCCATTCTTTTAAATTATAAGCCATCCTTAACTCTCCCTTACACCCAAATAATTATAGACTTCTTTAACCTTGCCGGTTTTTGCTATTTCCTGAAGGTTTGTGTAAACTTCTTTAATGTCGTCGGTTTTAACGTCGCGTCCGCCAAGGCCATAGATATAGTTGATAACTTTTACGCCATCTACACGACCGAACATGGCAGATGTAACGTCGGTAAACAGCGGGCCGCCGGCACCATTTAGGGAGTCGGCTTTATCCATAACTGCAACAGCTTTACATTTTGCCAATGCGGCTGTAATTTGCTCTACTGGGAAAGGACGGTATACACGAATTTTGATTAGGCCGGCTTTTACGCCTTGCGCTCTTAATTCGTCAACTACATCTTTTGCGGTACCGGCAGTAGAGTTGATGATAACGATTGCTACTTCTGCATCATCCATTTTGTATTCTTCGAACAAACCGTACTTGCGTCCGGTAACTTTTTCAAATTCTGCCGCAACTTCAAGGATTGCAGAAATAGAATCTTTCATTGCTTCCGCTTGTTGGCGTTTTGCTTCAAAATAGTGGAACGGAAGAGAAAGAGGGCCCATAGAAACAGGGTTGTCTTTATCCATTAGGTGATGCTTAGGGCTATATTTGCCAACAAAGTTTTTAACTTCTTGGTCATCCATAATTTCAAGGTTTTCAACTTTATGAGAAGTTATAAAACCGTCGTAACAAGCCATTACAGGCAGCATAACATCGGCATGTTCGCCAATTCTAACTGCTTGTAAAAAGTTGTCGTAAGCTTCTTGTGCATCTTCGCTGTAAAGTTGTATCCAGCCGCTGTCTCTGGCTCCCATTGTATCGGAATGGTCGTTGTGGATATTAATTGGGCCGGATAGGGCACGGTTAACTGCAGCAAGGGTTACAGGCAGTCTGTATGCGGAAGCTATGTATAGCATCTCCCACATAAGTGCCAAACCTTGTGCGCTTGTGGCTGTCATAGAACGACCGCCTGCTGCCTGTGCGCCAATACAGGCACTCATTGCACTGTGTTCAGATTCTACAGGAATAAACTCTGTATCAACTTCCCCGTGAGCCGAATAAACAGAAAAATATTGGGGAACCTCCGTCGATGGTGTTATAGGATATGCAGCAACAACATCCGGATTAATTTGTTTCATAGCGATAGCAACTGCCTCGTTACCGCTGCGCTTTTCTCTTCTAGCCATTACGCATCCTCCCCTTCTATAGCATTAAACGGACATACGGCTTTACAAACCAAACATCCTTTACAAAAATCCATATTAAAACCTGTCATTTTTCCCTCACCGTCTAAAACGATTGCGGAATCAGGGCAAGCAGGGAAACACATCATACATTGCTTGCAATTTTCTGACTTGAAAATGGGTTTAAAACTTCTCCAGTCGCCTGTTTTGAAGTTTTTTGCACTGCCTGCTTCAAAAACATAGCTACCAAAGGTAATTTCTTTCCATGAAACGAGTTTTACACCTTTGCCTGCGTTCATAGACCGTTCACCTCCGACAATGCGCGTTTTACGCAGTTCATGTTACCTTCAATTACTTGTGGCTTGCTTGCAAATTTGCTTCTTAAAGAAGACTCCATATCATTTATAAAAGCGTCATCGCTCATGATACCGGATACTTTTACAATTGCTGCAAGCATAGGGGTGTTCGGGAAATATCTGCCGATACATTCTTCCGAAATAACTCTTGCATCAATGGTACATACTTTGCCTTTGTACCCGCCCAGTTCTGCTCTAATTTCGTCGGGAGTTTTGTGGGTGTTTACAATAATTGCGCCGCTTTCTTTAAGTCCAGCAGTTAAATCCACGCATTCGATAAGCGTTTCATCAAGCACTACAGCAAAATCAGGCTCGTAAATATTGCTGTGAACCCTAATTTTTTGGTCGGAAATACGGTTGTACGCCGTTATTGGCGCCCCCATGCGTTCTGGGCCATATTCTGGGAACCCTTGAACGTATTTTCCTGTGTTAAATGCTGCTTCGGCAAGCAATTCGGATGCGGTTTTTGCACCTTGTCCACCTCTGGCATGCCAGCGAATTTCGACAACATTTGCCATTCCTTTACCTCCTAAATATTATTGGTAAATATTTTGCAAGTTACAAAAAACCTGCTTTTAAAACACCATTGTATAGCTTAAATCAAATTTACCTGAAAGTCAACAGTTTTCCCAAGATTTAGGCATAACAACCCCCTGTGAAAATTTGCTTCAAATACTCTTTTACATACACGCCTAAAAAGTCTGTAGGTTCATTGTCAAAGTTCTTAATCAGGCAAGGGCCAGCAGTTGGGTGAAAGTCCCATGCGGTAAAGTGGAATTGGTTTTTGTCAATCCAGTTTATTATGCGTTTCATCCACTCGTCAGTTGGCAGGGCTTGCTTGCCCTCCCGTGGTGTTACATGGTCGCCATAATGCCCAAACTCTCCTACAAGAATCGGGTATTTGGCAGCAACAGCCCCGGTGTATTTATCCCAATCAAGGGGCTTCCATGGATAAATATGTGTATCATAAATAATGCCGCTGCCGCCCCTGTCGTCAATTTCATAGCCATCACAAATTTCCTCTAATGTAAAGCCCCAGTCGAGCCCGCCTATCACAACAATATTTTTTGCCCCTGTGTTGCGTATTGTATCTACTATTTTTTGAATCCCCGGTGTGTAATATGTTTTTTCTCCTTCTATTACTATGCCGCCGTTTTTCCATATATCCCAACAGACAGAGTGAGGTTCGTTGTATGGGTTAAAAAGAACAGTAGGGTGGTTTTTGTACCGTAATGCGGCATCTTTCCAAAACAGTTCTGTGTTTAAATCCGGCATAAAGTGCTGGCCTATGTTTTTGCCCCATTCATTCATATTATTCCAATGCATGTCCAGAATCATATACTTATTTCTTTCTGTTAATGCTTCTACAATGGCATCTACAATTTCCCGATACTTTTCCCCGGTAATGTCATTATCTTGCTGTTCCGGGGCAAAACCAAACCATCTGTCCTGGGAAACGGGTATACGAATTACATTGCAGTGCCACTGGTCACAAGCGTAGTTTACGCTTTGTAAAATTTGTTCATCATTTGCATCCCATTCTAGCCCAGCCCGGTTTACGCCCACTAAGCGAATGGCCTCGCCTTTTTCGTTTAGTATTCTTGTTCCTTCTACACGTAACATCATAATACCATCCTTTTCTATTAAGAAACTATAAACGCTGAATTCTTACGTATTATAAGCTAAAAAATAAAAAAGTGAGAAAGTCTTGCAAAATATTTAAGAAGTTATGCTCGACTCTCTCTGTCTTTTGTAAAAGAAGATAAAAAAACCGTTGACATTGTATTAATAATTTGTTAACATATTTTTAATACGAAATTTATAATCTTGCTTTTTTGGAGGGTTTTCAATGAATTCTGCGCTTAAGAAGGCTGTTTACATAGGGTTTACGTTACTTTGTACACTGCTAATTTCTACTACTACTTATGCAACTACACGGGCTGTTGTTACCGGCGAGGTAGTAAACGTCCGTGCTTATTCGGAAATTAATGATGGAAATCGTCTTTTTCAAGTAAACCGTGGTCACATTGTCGAAATTGTTGGTATATGTGGCGAATTTTTTCGTGCAAATATAAACGATAACGAAAATGTATACATTTCCCGCGATTGGGTTAGAATTACAGAAACCATAGGTTCTGTGCATTACGAGACACTTTATATTTACGATTTACCTCGGGAAAAGGGCGGTCAGCCCATAAGTTACGTAAATTACGGTTCACATGTAACTGTAACTTCCATTTTTGAAGACTGGTTTGGCATTACCTACATGGATGAACCCGCTTTTATCGAACATGCTAATATACGTATCCCGTATTTTGTAGAGCTGCAAACGGCGCGTATTCCAGGCTCCGCAACATTGGGTGAAGAAATTGTCGCTTTTGCAATGCAATACTTAGGTACGCCATACAGGTTTGGCGGAACCACACCAAGCGGCTTCGATTGTTCAGGCTTTATGATGTATGTATTGCGTAATTTTGGCATTAGTGTAAACCGCGTTTCCCGCGACCAGGCTCTTAATGGCGTACATGTAGACCGCAATGCATTACAACCCGGCGACCTTGTGTTTTTTGCCGCATCACCGGGGGAAAGCCGCATTACTCATGTAGGTATGTATATTGGTGGTGGGCAGTTTATCCATGCATCTACATGGAATACCGGCGTTAGACTAAGCGATATGAATAGTGCTTACAACCGCCCAAGGTTTGTTACGGCACGAAGAGTAATCTAATTTTCACGAAAGAGGTACGCAAATTGAAAAAATCAAGTATCACTATTGTGTGTCTGCTGCTTATAGCAATAGTGGTTTCTGTAGGGTTTGCTGCTTGCGGTAGAAATAATGAGCCAACAGACGAAATAACCGAAGAAATTAACAGGACACATAACGACTCACAGGAAAATACAACAGTTATACCTGAAACAAATGACAATGAACCTTACTACACTTTATTTTCTTACGAGTTAGTTATAGGGGATATTGTTATTACCGTACCGGAGTATAACTTTTATTTCAACCAACTGAAATATGAAATACATGAAATGAACCGTATACGCACCGGTTCTGAGCCTTTTGATATTTCCGCACCTTTAGGCGGCCAAATGCATTTTGATGGTACTCAAACATGGGTAGATTATATACACAATGCTGTAGCTGATATCCTGATGCAATATGCACAAGCTCGTGCAAGTGGTGTTCAGTTAAATGCACAGCAGTTATCAATATTGGAAGATTACGAGTCTATGCTTCAGGAATTTGCCGATGCGGAAGAGCTTACAATTGACGAACTTGTAGATGATGTACTCCCCGGAATGACAGGAGAATTATATTTACGCTTTATAGAGCGCGATATGATGATGCATGAGTGGAGACTTGACGTAATAGCGACCATTTCATTTACAAAAGATGAATTAGAAGAGTTCTTTTATAGTAATTGGGCAGACTTTGCTCCCCAAAGTAACGGTGTTCGTGATACCACAACTACAATGGTGGATATCCGTCACATTTTAGCTATGTTCCCGGAAGATGCCGCCGAAGCAGATAAAGAAGAAACGAGACGTGTTGCCCAGGAAATTTTTGCAGAATGGCTGGATGGGGAAGCGACCGAAGACAGTTTTGCTGCATTAGCAACGGAAAGAACCGATGACCCAGGCTCTATCCATTCAGGCGGTTTATACACAAGTGTAAGGCAGGGGCAAATGGTACCCGAGTTTAACGATTGGATTTTTGACCCGGGCCGCAGTTTTGGGGATGCGGGAATTGTTGAAACAAGCATTGGTGCCCATGTTATGTTTTTTGTTGAACATAGCGGCATGGTTTGGGCAGAATTAGCAGAGCCGGCAATTGTAGAATGGGCATTTAACGATATGTTAAGCAGACTTTCGGAAATGGTTGCCGTGGAAAGAAGAACTGTATAAACGTATATATTCAAGGGGAGGTTGTGTAAACAGTCTCTCTTTTTTGTTCACATTTTTTCTACATGTTGCATACAATAATATAGCAATTCTACTTGAATACAGTTGAAAGCGAGGCGCAAAGTCGGCGGCATCAGGCCGCTTTGCGACGAGGCTTGAGACGATATTCAAGTTGATGATTGTCTATATCTATATCAGATATGCAAAGGGTGGGAGAATGAGCGGAATTGGCGGATTTGTTGGGTACGGTGAAAGTGCTCACATTGCAGCACAAATATGTAACGACATGGAAGAAGCATTAAAAAGTCGTGGGGCGGATACGCATGGTACATATATTTCAAAAGAAATGTGCTTAATACATACAAAGCACAATCGCTTGGCAGAGGGCAGGCAGCCTGTACGTGCCGTATTTGGGCTTAAGGCTTATGTACTGGTTTTCGATGGTGAGTTGTATAACAATGAAGAGCTGCGCAAGGAATTGAACACCTTGGGTTTCCGGTTTCAAGATTATAGCGATGCCGCAGTGGCTTTGCACGGGTATATGGCATGGGGACAATCCTGTGTGGAGCGGTTTAACGGTGTATTTGCATTTGCTGTTTGGGATGAATCCGGGTTGTTTATTGCTCGTGATAGGTTGGGTATCAGGCCATTGTATTATTCCGTCGGTTCTTATGGTCTTGTGTTTGCTTCAACTGTTAAGGCAATTTTGGCTCATCCCAAAATTAAGCCTATCATTGGGGAAGAAGGCATAGTCGAACTTATAATGCTCGGGCCTGGGCGTTCCCCGGGCTGTGGTACTTTTAAAACCATAAAAGAGCTTGCGCCGGGAGAGTGCGCATACTATAAAAGTGAGCTGAATACAAATACCTATTGGCGTTTGAAGACAAAAATTCATCAGGATAGTTTAGCGCATACAATTGAAACAGTGCGCAGTTTGATTGCCGACGCCGTTAAACGGCAAACATCAAAAGGAGGGCGCATTGCATCATTACTTTCCGGTGGGTTGGATTCTAGCGTAATTACTACCTTATCAAGAGTTAGAGATAGCTTTTCTGTAGATTATGTTGGGAATGACAGATTTTTTATGTCAAATGAATTCCAACCAGAGGAAGACAGAGAGTTTATAGAAATTATGGCTAGCTTCCTTAGGTTAAACCACCGCCAGGTGTTACTGGGCAGTGATGAACTTGCGGATGCATTAACAGATGCAATGATAGCACGGGGTTACCCAGGCATGGCCGACGTTGATGCGGCACTATTATTGCTTTTGCGCCGTGTTAGCGAAAATTTTGACATAGCACTATCCGGCGAAGGTGCCGACGAAATATTTGGAGGATATCCATGGTATCAAGACGAAGATAAGCTGTTTGCAGATACATTTCCGTGGGCACAAAATGTAGAGTACCGTGCAAAATTTATAAAGCCGGGATTAATAAAATCTCCTGTTGATTATGTGCAAAATCGATTCCAGCGTGCGATTATGTCAGCAAGCACTTTATATGACGATGATAAAACAGGACAGCGCGTTCGCCAAATGTTTAATTTAAACCTTGGCTGGTTTATGCAAACTTTGTCAAGCCGTAGCGATGCCATGTCAGCTGCAGTTAATGTTTCTGTTCGTATGCCTTTTTTAGATTACAGGCTTGTGGAGTATATGTATAATGTACCGTGGGAATATAAAAACCATGAAAATCGTGAAAAAGGACTTATGCGGGAAGCACTAAAAGGGTTGCTGCCGGAAAAAGTATTGGAACGAAAAAAAAGCCCATTTCCAAAAACTCATAACCCCGGGTATACTAGGCGAATGCAGGACATGTTAAAAGTTTTGCTTAGCGATTCTAATGCGCCTATATTTGATATAGTGTCTAAAAAAGCCCTAGCTGACCTTTTAAATGAAAATAACGTAAATTGGTATGGACAGCTAATGGCGTACCCTCAAACCATAGCATATTTTATACAAGTAAATGCATGGATGAAGGAGTTTAATGTGAAAACGGAAAGCTAATTTCCAATAAATTATAAATTTTTACTTTTCCATATTGCGAAGCTTGCCGAATATGGTAGAATAGTAAAACAGAATTATTGATGGAAGGAAGGTGCCCTATGATAGATTTTAAAGATGAGATTAGCAAATACAAGCCGGTTCGCACCGTGGACGAGGTAGAAGAGGGCATAAAAGACGAGATACAGGACATTATGGATTTATTGCAGTATATTTCGGGCAAGGCGTCTGCCAATGACGTCGGCAGAGCGTGAGTATGCAGTGTCCAAATTGTAAAACCACCTACGATTTTGGCAATAAATGCCCTCGTTGCAAAGTTGATACGGTGTTGTACAGGCGTACTGTTCGTTTGTCGGATAAGCTCTATAATCAAGGTTTAGAAAAATTAAAAGTTTTGGATTTTACACATGCGATAGATTTTTTATCAAAAAGTGTTGCTATAAATAAAAACAATATAATTGCGCGCAATCTGTTGGGGTTGGCGTTATTTGAGATTGGGCACGTTGGCGAAGCTCTAATGCATTGGGTTATAAGCAGTTCATTGCAAGAAGAAGATAACCCGGCAGAAGGCTATCTTGATCGTGTTAATAGAAATTCCCGCACATTAGAAAAAATGAATGATGCTGTTACTATGTATAACCATGCCCTAGGTCACATTAAACAAAAGAGCGACGATTTGGCAATTATACAGCTTAAGAAGGCGGTGGAGAATAACCCTCGCTTTATTGATGCTTTAAATTTGTTAGCTTTGTGCCACATGATACAAAATGATAAGGACCGTGCATTAACTGTTGTAGAACGTGTGCTTTCAATTGATGCCCAAAACCCAATCGCCCGCAGCTATTATTCTATGTTAAACCCAAAGGGCAGGGCGACTAAGTCTGTTACGGCCCCTATGAAGTTTGCCCCCAAGGCACCAGATAATGCTGGGCCTTATAGATCCATTAACATTAGTGATAAAAAATCTACTAATTTTCATATTGCAGAAATTCTTGCTTTTGTTATAGGTGCGGTTTCTGCTGTTGCAATTATCTATTTTTTACTGTTCCCTGCTTTTCAAAGCGAACACGAAAATGAAATTGCCAGCATGAAACGAAATGCTGAACTTGCAGAAGCGGCCCATAGAGAAGAAATTGAATCAATCATGGCAGACAAAGATGATTTGCATGCTGAAATTGAAAATAGAGATGTTACAATTCAGAATTTGCAAGATGCTGTTGAACTACAAGCCCGTATAAATTCTGTGCATCATGCTTATTCGCTGTATCAAGCAAATCAACTGCAAGAGTCTATAGATGTTCTTGATAATTTAGATACGACGGGAATGGATTTCTATGTACTTAACCGTATAGATGATATCCGTGAAAGTGCGTATCCGCGTTTAGCTACTTTGTATTTGGAAGCCGGGCGTGGTGCCCATACAGACGGCGATTTCTATAAAGCAGTAATAGATTTGCAATTGGCATACCGCTTTATGGCAGAAGATATTAACAACCAACGACGGGATTTATGGTCTTTACTGGGCGAAAGTTACTACAATATCGGTATGTTTGAAGAAGCTTTAGAGTTGTTGACATTGTTACGTGACAACTTCCCTCAACATCGCCCGCAAACAACAGCGCGCATGCTCAGAAGCATTGAAGATGGATTGTAGACTAAGTTTTTCATAAACAGACTTTCCTCAAATCGCATCGTATATTTTATCAAAAGGAGGAATTGTTATGAAATCTATTTTTGGATTAGAACAAAATCTTGCTGCTGCCCTTAGTTACATTTTTGGCCCTTTCTCTGGCATTGCAGTACTAATAATGGAACGTGAAAATAAATTTGTTCGCTTCCATGCACTACAATCTACACTTTGGTTTATGCTTATTATGATATTAAGCTGGGTATTGAGACTTTTGGGAGGCTTGCCCATTATTGGCTCGCTTTTAGGGATATTAACTACACCAGTGCTTGCCATTGGCGGACTATTGGCCTTTGTCAGTTTGCTTTTCCTTATGCTAAAAGCGTACCAAGGGGAAACTTTCAAGTTACCAATTATTGGCGATGTAGTATGGTCGCAAATTAATAAGTAGGATTAATGATTTTGGCCTCCTGGGTATAATTTTCCCAAGAGGCCTTTGTTCTTACATATCAGATTTTCATGTTTTGCAGCATATCTTCGAGTGTATCACGGCGGCGAATTTGTTTTATGCTTCCATCGGTTTTGATTAAAATTTCTGCCGGACGTAGGCGGTGGTTATATTGTGACGCCATTGAATAGCCATACGCACCGGCGTCTAGTATGCCAAGGACATCGCTTTCTTGGAGTAGGGGAAGGCGGTGTTCTTTAGCTACATAGTCTCCCGATTCACATTGGTCGCCTACAACGTTTATAATTTCAGTTTCAGTACTTATTGGTGCGTTATCCTTGCGATAAATTTCAATATCATGATGTGCATCGTAAAGAGTAGTGCGTGCAAATACAGAAAAGCCGATATCCGTACCGGCGTAACGGGTAT
>Ga0123355_10000424_pt1 | contig 55201 bp, 52 predicted proteins | sample TergutEmb28metaG_3_FD_89872 | JGI IMG/M metagenome (GOLD analysis project Ga0123355, IMG submission 89872) | Embiratermes neotenicus P1 segment gut microbial communities from Petit-Saut dam, French Guiana - Emb289 P1 | ecosystem: Host-associated > Arthropoda: Insects > Digestive system > Gut ... | reverse complement strand
CACATGACAACCGCAAGCCCCATTAGGACAAACAAAAGTCCTTGAAAAATCTCCATTACACCCATCACACATCCCCCTTGCTTTTCTTAAAATGCCGTGCCAAAAGAACGGAGCCAGTCACGAAAGACAAAGCGCTGACGATATAAACCACCATCAAACTTGGGTCAGCCCGAAACGTGAAGACGCCTGCATTCCAAAGTGCTGTAAACATTCCGTTATCAGGGAAAAACAACGCTAGGAATGCCAGAACGAGTGCTACGGCAATCAACAAAGTACCACCGACGATTTTTAAGTTTTTCATTTAATTTTCCTCCTCTAACGTAAATACTTCTGTTACCTCTGCGCCAAACACTTTCGCTATGAGAAACGCAAGCTCTAGCGAGGGCGTATATTTGTATTTCTCAATCGAAATAACAGCTTGCCTTGAAATGCCGACCTTTTCAGCCAAATCCGCTTGCGTCCAATCTCGCTCTGCCCTCAGAACCTTAATTCGATTTGCTATCAATAGTACCTCCTCCTTGACAAAATGTAATTAGTTGATTACATTTTTGATTGTAACGTACTAGTTACATTTTGTCAATAAGTAAATACAAAATTCTTTATTCTTTTTTGTTGCCCTGCCCCCCTTGCCCAAATATAGACGTTGTATCGCCAATATGTTATAATCCGCAGTAAGATTCTTTTATACGCCCCATCGTTTTGCTGGATGGGGGGAGGGGAATTTATAAACTGCGAGCTGATGTAAAGACCCTTTGACAGCCCTAGTAATGCTTATGTAAAGGACTTTTGATAGACTCCTCATAGCGAAATATCTTATAGTGAGTGCAAGGAGGTTAGCATGAACATAAGCAAAACAATTAGGGAACAACGAAATAAACTGGCATTGTCGCAAGAAGAACTAGGTGAGAGAATATACGTTACGAGACAAACGATTTCCAGTTGGGAAAACGAAAAATCTTATCCAGATATCAATAGTCTCATTTTGCTTTCGCAAGTCTTCGATATGACGATTGACAATCTAGTCAAAGGAGATTTGGAAATGATGGAACAAAAGATTGAAAAAACTGATATTCGAGAAATGAATCGATACGCCATCTTAATGAGCATAGGCTATGTGATAGCGTTGATTTTACTTCCCTTGTCATGGTATTTGGGATTTATTCCAGGTATAGTAGTTGCGGCACTCGTCTTTGCTGTAGCGTTTTATTTTGCCTGCAAAGTGGAGAAAATAAAAAAGCAGTATGATGTGCAAACCTATCGTGAAATTGTAGCGTTTTCAAAAGGCGAAACTCTTGATGAAATTGCCAAAATACGAGAGTCAGGAAAGAGAAAATATCAGACATTCCTTTCTGTTGTAGGTTCTGCCATTGTCGGATTTGTCGTGGCATTAGTAATTATTTGGATTTTGCGAATAGCATAGTACGCCCCCGCCTATAGCGTGATGGGCGAGATTATGAACCGAACAACGAATCGAACCCCACAGGGCAAATCTCAAGCCTTGTGGGGTTTTTTCATTTTATTGGACATTTACCCTTGATAATGGAGGTTAGGCATACGCTCTACCTCCGTTGTCTCGTTGTCCAGACTAGATCAATCAAGAGCACTGCCATGAGAATAAGCAGCGCAAACGTGCCGTATCGCATGGGCATAAAAAATCGCTGTTGCAGATAGGCGTGATAGCCCAAGAGAGAGGCGAACTGGGTTAGGGCGATGGCAGGGAGATAGCGTAGGCGGCTGAGTCCGAGGCAGACGGCGAAGATGTCCGCCAGAAAGAAGTACCGGTCGTTCATGTGGGGCAGAAGGAGCGGTACGCCCACGGCAAAGATAATCCCCAGGGTGAGGAGGTTCTCGTTGGAGAGGTTCCTGCCCCGGGAGAGTGTAAACAGGTACACCAGGAGGACAAATGCAACGGTCCAGGCGACGCCTAGGGCGGCCCAAAACGGATCATAGTGTTCCGCTCGAACCAGGGTAAAGATGGAGGGGGAGTTGTAATTGAGGCCGGTGCCTGCGGTGTGGGCCTGGTTTATGTATAAGAGCAGGGTATCCCAAAAGGGTCGCCCGATGAGAACCACGGGGAGGATGACCAGGAGGTATGTCACCGGGAAGACGGGCAGGTGGCGGAGCTTGATCCGCCGGGCGAAGAGGAGCAGGGGATAGAGGGGGAGCAGGAACACGGCCTGGAGTTTAAAGGCCAGAGACAGGGCCGCACCGATCATAGAGAGCACGGGCCGCCCCGCCAGGGCGTAGTAAAAGCCCATGACGGCGAATGTCACATAAATACTGTCGCACTGTCCCCAATAGGCGCCGTTTAAAAAGACTGTGGGGAGGTATAAGACGATAAAAAAGGCGGCCCTGCGGCGGGAATCGCTCTTGACGTACAGTCCTACGATCCGCATGACGTAAAAGGCCAGAACCACGTCGAAAAAGATGCTGAGGAGCTTAATCAGATGGAGATCCGGCAGGGGGAGGTAGCTGAAAAAGGCCAGAAAATAGAGATACGTCACATTATAGTTGCCCACGGAGTGGGCCAGTGCGGCAAATCCGCCGTGGTCACGAAAATGCTGTACCCATGGGCCCAGAAACCACTGGTAATCCAGGGTCTCGTAGTCGATGGCGAGAAATCGCATAGTCAGGGTGCCGAGCAAGAGGATAACGCTGATTGCGATCAGGTCGATTCGCTGCACTAATCCCTCCCGGTGCAGGAGAAAAAAGGCAAAGGCTCCGATGGCGGCCATGAGCAGGCCGGTGACGATATAGGCGGTCATTGTTGTTTCTCCTTGAGTGTTTTTGCTTGTCCGGCGCAAGCCGGAGAGAGAGGAAAATAAAAAAGAGACCACCAGGGGTCTCACCGTGTATTGACAAAGTGCATAAAAATTCGATAAAAAATTCGTGAAAACAAAACAAAAAATCTCTTGACAGAAGAGATCATTCCCTGATATAATCAGATGCTATATTCAAAAATTTGGAGACACTACCCCACGATCATTGAGCTGTCTCTATTTTATCCACTTGCAGAGCAAAAATCAACAGATAACGAGCGAAACTCGACAACCGAACCGGGCGTGCAATTTTGCCCCACCAACATGCGATGAGGAGTGAAGGAATTTTGCCAAAAGACGTACTGTACGGGAAGACGTTGCGAAAAAGCTATGCCAAGACTCACGACATTCAAGACCTGCCGAGCCTTCTTGAGGTGCAGAAAGCCTCTTACCAGTGGTTTCTGGAAGAAGGGCTTCGGGAGGTCTTTAAAGACGTCTCCTCTATTTCCGACTATACGGGGAACCTAGAGCTCTCTTTCATCGACTACACCATGGAGGAGAACCCCAAGTACTCCGTAGAGGAGTGCAAGGCCAGGGACGCCACCTATGCGGCCCCTCTGAAAGTCTCCGTGCGCCTGCGCAACAAGGAGACGGAGGAGATCAAAGAACAGGAGATTTTCATGGGGGATTTCCCCCTGATGACCGAGGGCGGTACCTTTATCATCAACGGGGCCGAGCGGGTTATCGTCTCCCAGATCATCCGGTCTCCCGGAGTCTATTACGAGGTCAAGACGGACAAGACCGCCGAGAATACCTACAGCGCCACGGTGATCCCCTACCGGGGAGCGTGGCTGGAGTACGAGACGGATGCGGCTGGGGTATTTTACGTCCGGATTGATAAAAACCGGAAGCTTCCCATCACCTGGCTCCTGCGGGCCATGGGACAGCCCATTCAGGAAAAGCCCTACACCTGGAACAGTTTCACCGAGGCCACCGGCGGCCTTGCCACCAGTGCAGAGCATCTGCGGCAGATTTTCGGCGAAGACGAGCGGCTTTTGGCCACCCTGGACAAAGACGGGGCCGGCAGCCGGGAAGATGCGCTCCTGGAGATCTACAGAAAACTCCGCCCCGGCGACCCCCCCACGGTGGACAGTGCTGAGACCCTGTTGGAAAATCTGTTCTTTGATCCCCGGCGGTACGATATCTCCGCTGTGGGCCGCTATAAATTCAATAAGAAGCTATCCCTGCGCCCCCGGCTTATCGGCCAGGAGCTCTATTACCCCGTGGCCGATCCCTTAACCGGCGAGATTTTGGCCGAGGCGGGGACTGTAGTCACCAGAGAGCAGGCGGAGGAACTGGAAAAGCGGGGCGTCATTGAGGCTACCCTCAAGGTGCACGATGCCCCGGTGAAAATCTTCTCCAACGGCATGGTGCCTCTGGAGAGTTTTGTGGATGTGAATCCCAAAAGTCTCGGCGTCAACGAGCGGGTGCGGTTTATTGTGCTCAAAAAGCTTATGGAAGAACACGAGGGCGAAGCCCTTATAGACGCCATCCGGGACAATGCGGATATCCTGGTGCCAAAACATATTATCGTAGACGATATTTTCGCCACGGTGAACTATCTCCTGGGCCTGGGCCACGGGATCGGCAACCCCGACGACATTGACCATCTGGGCAACCGCCGGATGCGTTCTGTGGGGGAACTGTTACAAAACCAGTTCCGTGTGGGTTTCTCCCGTATGGAGCGTGTCATCCGGGAGCGGATGACGTTACAAGATTTAGATATCGTCACGCCCCAGTCGTTGATTAACATCCGGCCCGTCACGGCGGCTATTAAAGAGTTTTTCGGGTCATCCCCCCTGTCCCAGTTTATGGATCAGACCAACCCCATGTCGGAGCTGACCCATAAACGCAGAATGTCGGCTCTCGGCCCCGGCGGTCTCTCCAGAGAGCGGGCCAACTTCGATGTCCGTGACGTACACTACAGCCACTACGGCCGCATGTGTCCCATCGAGACCCCAGAGGGGCCGAATATCGGACTTATCAGCTACCTGGCCAGCTTTGCCAAGGTGGATGAGTACGGTTTTCTCATTGCGCCCTACCGGAAAGTGGACAGGGAGACCCATCGGATCACCGAAGAAGTACATTTCCTGACTGCGGACATGGAGGATCAATACATTGTCGCCCAGGCCACAGAACCCATAGATGAAAACGGCTGTCTGGTCAACAAGCGGATCACCTGCCGCCACCGGGACGAGATCATTGAAGTAGACAGAGATCGTGTGGACTACGTTGACGTATCGGCGAAGATGATGGTCTCCGTCGTCACCGCCATGATCCCATTCCTGGAAAACGACGATGCCAACCGTGCCCTTATGGGTGCTAACATGCAACGGCAGGCCGTGCCCCTCCTGCGTACCGAGACCCCCATTGTGGCCGCCGGGATTGAGCACAAGTGCGCCATTGACTCCGGCGTCATGGTTATGGCCGAGGGCGATGGGGAAGTAACCCAGGTCAGCGCCGATACCATTTCAGTCAAATACGACGGCGGCGAAGAGAAAAGCTATAATCTGATGAAATTCGCCCGGAGTAACCAGGGCACCTGCATCAACCAGCGGCCCATCGTCAACGTGGGCGAGCGGATTGCCACCGATACCGTCCTGGCCGACGGCCCCTCTACGGATCAAGGGGAGATCGCCCTGGGCAAAAACGTGTTGGTGGGCTTTATGACATGGGAGGGCTACAACTACGAGGACGCCATCCTCATCAGTGAGCGCTTAGCTATGGATGACGTGTTTACATCCGTCCACATTGAGGAATACGAGGCCGACGCCAGAGATACGAAACTAGGCCCTGAAGAGATCACCCGGGACATCCCCGGTGTGGGTGAAGATGCGCTGAAATATCTGGACGAGCGGGGCATTGTCTCCGTGGGTGCAGAAGTGCACTCCGGCGATATTCTCGTGGGCAAGGTGACCCCCAAGGGCGAGACGGATCTCACCGCTGAGGAGCGGCTGCTCCGGGCTATTTTCGGCGAAAAGGCCCGGGAAGTCCGGGACACCTCTCTCAAAGTCCCCCACGGTGAGAGCGGAATCGTGGTAGATGTAAAAGTTTTCTCCCGGGAGAACGGCGATGAGCTGTCCCCCGGCGTCAATATGGTCGTCCGGGTGTACATCGCCCAGAAGCGGAAAATTTCCGTAGGCGATAAAATGGCCGGCCGCCACGGCAACAAGGGCGTCGTATCCCGGATTTTGCCCCAGGAGGATATGCCCTATCTGCCCGACGGCACACCTCTGGATATTGTACTCAATCCCCTGGGCGTCCCGTCCCGTATGAACATCGGACAAGTGTTGGAAGTCCACTTGGGCTATGCCGCCAAGGCGTTGGGCTGGAAAGTGGCCTCCCCCGTGTTCAACGGCGCATCTGAGATCGACATTATGGACACGCTGGAACAGGCGGGTCTGCGCTCCGACGGAAAGAGCGTACTCTACGACGGGCGGACGGGCATGGCTTTTGACAGCCCCGTTACCGTGGGCTATATTTACTTCTTAAAGCTCCACCACCTGGTGGACGACAAAATCCACGCCAGATCCACAGGCCCTTATAGTCTAGTCACCCAGCAGCCTCTGGGCGGCAAGGCCCAATTTGGCGGCCAGCGATTCGGTGAGATGGAGGTCTGGGCCCTGGAGGCCTACGGCGCAGCCTATACGCTCCAAGAGATATTGACCGTTAAATCCGACGACGTGACAGGCCGTGTCCGGACGTATGAGGCCATTGTCAAGGGCCACAACGTACCCCAGCCCGGCGTGCCGGAGAGCTTTAAGGTGCTAATGAAAGAGCTCCAATCCCTCTGTCTCGATATCCGGGTGTTGGATCACGAGGGCAACGTTATTGAGCTCAAAGAGGAAGAGGAGGATTTCCGGGGCGGGATCCGGGACGAGAACGAATACCGGGCCAGCGACCAGGAGATCGAATCCTCCGGCTATAATATCGAACAGGTGGAGCCGGAAGAAGACGAGGGCGATGTCGTGCTCTTAGGCGATGACGATGAAGACGATGAGCCGGGAGCATTTCCGGAGGAAGAGGAGGAATTTTGATGAATACACCTTTTGATGCCATTCAAATCAGCATTGCCTCTCCCGAAAAGATCATGCAGTGGTCCAGCGGTGAAGTCAAAAAGCCGGAGACCATTAACTATAGAACGTTAAAGCCGGAGCGGGAGGGTCTCTTCTGCGAAAAAATCTTCGGTCCCACCAAGGACTGGGAATGCCACTGCGGCAAGTATAAGAAAATCCGCTACAAGGGCAAAGTTTGCGACCGCTGCGGCGTGGAGATCACTAAGAGCAAGGTCAGAAGAGAGCGGATGGGCCACATCGAACTGGCCGCCCCGGTGAGCCATATCTGGTATTTCAAGGGCATCCCCTCCCGGATGGGCCTGCTACTGGATATCACCCCCCGGATTTTGGAAAAAGTGCTGTACTTTGCCGCCTATATTGTCACCGATCCCGGATTCTCACCTCTGACGAAAAACCAGATCCTTACAGAAAAAGAATACCGGGACATGAAAGAGAAATACGAGGACGATTTCCGGGCCGGTATGGGTGCCGAGGCCGTCAAACAGCTTTTGGCGGATATCGACTGCGACAAACTGTCCCAAGAGCTCCGGGCGGAACTGAAAGAGGCCAGTGGCCAGAAAAAAGCCAAGCTCATCAAGCGCCTGGAAGTGGTGGAGGCGTTCCGCCTCTCCGGCAACGACCCCACCTGGATGATCATCGAGACCCTGCCCGTGATCCCGCCGGAAATCCGGCCCATGGTGCAGTTGGATGGCGGCCGCTTTGCCACCAGTGATCTCAATGATCTCTACCGCCGGGTCATCAACCGGAATAACCGCCTCAAGCGGCTGATCCAGTTGTCTGCGCCGGATATAATTGTCCGCAACGAAAAGCGGATGCTCCAAGAGGCCGTGGATGCCCTCATCGACAACGGCCGCCGGGGCAGAGCCGTCACCGGTGCCAATAGCAGGGCCTTGAAAAGTCTCTCAGATATGCTCAAGGGCAAGCAGGGCCGGTTCCGCCAGAACCTCTTAGGCAAACGTGTGGACTACTCCGGCCGAAGCGTTATCGTGGTCGGGCCGGATCTGAAGCTCTATCAGTGCGGTCTGCCGAAAGAAATGGCCATTGAGCTGTTCCGCCCATTTGTGATGAAAAAGCTGGTGGAAGACGGGATTGCCAATAACATCAAGAGTGCCAAGAAAATGGTGGACAAGGGCAGAAACGAGGTCTGGGACGCACTGGATGTGGTCATCAAAGAGCACCCGGTTCTCCTAAACCGTGCCCCGACACTCCACCGCCTGGGTATCCAAGCATTTGAGCCGGTGTTGGTCGAGGGCCGTGCGCTAAAGCTCCATCCCCTGGTCTGTACCGCCTACAACGCCGACTTTGACGGCGATCAGATGGCCGTCCATGTGCCCCTGTCCACAGAGGCACAGGCCGAGGCCCGGATTCTCATGCTGTCCTCCAACAACTTGCTCCGTCCCCAGGACGGCACCCCCGTCACCATCCCCACCCAGGACATGATCCTCGGGGCCTATTATCTGACGTTTACCCGGGACGAGGAGGGGGCCGGAAAGGTATTTACCTCGGCGGAAGAGGCGATCCTCGCCTATGAAGAGGGGGCCGTGGGCATCCATGCGCCGATCAAAGTCCGGCGCTTTGGCGAGTTCAATGGAGAAAAGATCTCCGCCCTGGTGGAGACCACCGTGGGCCGGATCATCTTCAACGAACCCCTGCCCCAGGATTTAGACTTTGTGGATCGGACAGATCCGGCACACTGCTTAGACTATGAGATCAACTTCAAGTGTGACCGGAAAAAGCTGGGCCAAATCGTGGAGCAGTGTATTGCCAAATACGGCTTTACCCGCAGCGCCGAGGTGTTGGACAATATCAAGGCCTTGGGCTTCCGATACGCCACCCAGGGCGCCATTACGATCTCCATTTCCGATATGACCGTGCCGGAGGCAAAACGGCCCCTCATTGAGCAGACGGAGCAGACGGTCATCGACATTGAGCGGAAATTCCGCCGCGGGCTCATCACCGACGAGGAGCGGTACCGCCTCGTCGTCAACGAGTGGGAGAAAACCACCCGAGACGTGACCGAGGCCCTCCAGGATACCCTGGACGAGTTCAACCCCATCTATATGATGGCAAACTCCGGCGCCAGAGGCAGCATGAACCAGATCCGTCAGTTGGCGGGGATGCGGGGTCTCATGGCCAACACCGCCGGTAAGACCATTGAGATTCCCATTAAGGCCAATTTCCGGGAAGGCCTCACGGTTTTGGAGTACTTTATCTCCTCCCGTGGTGCGAGAAAAGGCCTCGCAGATACGGCTCTTCGGACCGCCGACTCCGGGTATCTCACCCGCCGTCTCGTAGACGTGGCCCAGGATGTAATCATCCGGGAGCCGGACTGCGGTACGACAGAGGGCTATCTGGCCAAAGAGATTATGGAGCGTGGTCAGGTGGTCACTACCTTCGGTGAGAGTATCCGTGGCCGCCATCCGGTGGCGGAGATTACAGATGCGAAAGGGAACGTACTGTTCCCCGCAGACCATCTGTTTGAGGCCGTTGACGCAGAGACGCTTCAGGCCGCCGGCATCAACGAGATTCTGGTTCGCACTGTGTTGGCCTGTGAGGCCAAGAGCGGTGTCTGCGCCAGATGCTATGGTCTCAATCTGGCTGTCCGGGAGCCGGTCAGCGCCGGAGAGGCCGTAGGTGTTATTGCCGCCCAGAGTATCGGCGAGCCGGGCACTCAGCTCACCATGCGGACGTTCCACACCGGCGGCATCGCCGGAGATGATATTACCCAAGGTCTGCCCCGTGTTGAAGAGCTGTTTGAGGCCAGAAAGCCGAAAAACATGACCATCTTAGCGGAAATCGATGGAAAAGTAGCCATTGAGGAGACGAAGAAGAGCGCCGTATACACCATCAGTATCACAAATCCCGAGGATGGCGAGATCAAGAGCTACACCGTCCCCTATGCCGCCGGAATCCGGGTGCAGGACGGTCAGGAGATTGAAAAAGGCGTCCAGATCACTGACGGTGCCCACAATCCCCACGATATCTTGCGGATTCTCGGTGTATTCGATACCCAACGCTATCTGATCCAAGAGGTACAAAAAGTCTACCGTCAGCAGGGCGTTGAGATCAACGACAAACACATCGAAGTCATCGTCCGCCAGATGATGCGGAAAGTCAAAGTGGAGGACGCAGGGGATACGAACCTACTTTCCGGCTCCACTGTGGATATCCTCGACCTGAAAGCGGCCAATCGAGCAGTCCAGGAACGGATCGACGCAGGGGAGGAGGCCCTCCAGTTGGCCACTTACACCCGCCAGCTCATGGGGATTACCAAAGCGTCTCTGGCCACGGAGAGTTTCCTGTCGGCGGCCAGTTTCCAGGAGACCACCAAGGTTTTGACCGAGGCCGCCATCAAGGGCAAGGTGGACAATCTGGTGGGCCTGAAAGAAAACGTTATCATCGGCAAGCTGATTCCCGCCGGATCAGGCCTCGACGTCTACCGAGATTTCACGGAGATTTTGGCAGGCGGAGAAGATCCGGAGCCGGAAGAAGATGTAGACTTGTCCCTCCTGGCGGGGATAGGGAATGTGATCGGATAGCAATGAATCGCTCTTGTAGGGTGCGACGCCTCGGCGCATCGGTTATAATATGACGGCGCGCCGAGGGCGTCGCACCCTACATTACAAGGTGCAGTTGAAAATTCTTGACTTCCCTGGAACGCCGTAGTATAATAATTTTCTGCGTTTAGCGGAATAGCGTTTTGCTGTTTTGTTAAAGATAACCAACATATAGAAAGGAGGAACCCCATGCCCACGTTCAACCAGCTCGTCCGAAAGGGTCGGGAGCAGGCGACTTATAAGTCCAACTCTCCTGCGATGCAAAAGGGTTTGAATACCCTGAAAAATCGGGAGACGGATCTGCCCAGCCCGCAAAAGCGGGGCGTTTGTACGGCTGTCCGTACGTCTACCCCCAAAAAGCCCAACTCCGCTCTGCGGAAAATCGCCCGTGTGCGCCTGTCCAACAGCCATGAGGTCACGGCCTATATCCCCGGAATCGGCCACAACCTACAGGAGCACTCCGTCGTAATGATCCGTGGCGGCCGTGTGAAAGATCTCCCCGGTGTCCGTTACCACATTGTCCGTGGTACACTGGATACCCAGGGCGTCGCAGATCGCCGCCAAAGCCGGAGCAAATACGGCGCCAAAAAGCCTAAGTAAGATTCACGCTTTAGGCCACAAGAGCAAATCCACGGGTAGGATTTGCGGCCTTGCCTAAAGGTAGACATATATACTATGTTACCTCTACGGCAGGCATTTACGGGGGCAGGAGGATCGCCTGCTTTCGAGTACCTATGAAACATTTTATGTGAAGGAGGGAAGCACAGTGCCCAGAAGAGGTAACGTTCCCAAACGAGAGATTCTGCCGGATCCCCTGTACGGTTCCATTATGGTGACCCGGCTGATCAACAGCATTATGCTTGACGGGAAAAAAGGTGTTGCACAAAAAGTTGTATACGGCGCCTTTGACATCGTCAAAGAGAAGACCAGTAAAGAACCCCTGGAGGTCTTTATTGAGGCATTAAACAACATTATGCCTACCCTGGAAGTGAAAGCCCGCCGTGTGGGCGGCGCAACCTACCAGGTGCCGATGGAAGTCAGAGAAGAGCGCCGGCAGACGCTGGGGCTCCGTTGGCTCACAAGCTATGCCCGTGCCCGCGGCGAAAAGACCATGAGAGAGCGCCTTGCAGGTGAACTCATGGATGCGGTCAACAGTACGGGTTCCGCTGTCAAAAAGCGGGAAGACACCCACAAGATGGCCGAAGCCAACAAGGCGTTTGCCCATTACCGTTGGTAAACCACTCGATCATACGAGTGCGTATTTCGGAGAAAGAAAGTATAGTAAATCATGCCTAGACAAATCTCATTAGAAAACACCAGAAATATTGGTATCATGGCCCACATTGATGCGGGCAAGACCACGACGACGGAGCGGATTCTCTATTACACCGGCGTCAATTACAAGCTGGGCGAGACCCACGAGGGTACCGCCACCATGGACTGGATGGAACAGGAGCAGGAGCGGGGGATTACCATTACCTCTGCCGCTACCACCTGTTTCTGGAAAGACCATCGCATCAACATTATCGATACCCCCGGCCATGTGGACTTCACTGTCGAGGTGGAGCGCTCTCTGCGTGTCCTCGACGGCAGTGTGGCTGTCATGTGCGCCAAGGGCGGCGTCGAACCCCAGTCGGAGACTGTGTGGCGCCAGGCAGACCGTTACAACGTGCCCAGAATGATCTACGTCAACAAGATGGATATCATGGGTGCAGACTTCTTCCACGTACTGGACATGGTACGGGAACGCCTCAAATGTAATGCGATCCCCGTCCAATTGCCCATCGGTGCGGAGAGCGATTTCCGGGGGATCATTGATCTCGTGGAGATGAACGCCCGTGTCTACAAGGACGACCTGGGCAAAGAGATCGGCGTGGAAGAGATTCCCGCAGACATGCGGGAGCTGGCCGACGAGTACCGGGAAAAGCTCTTAGATGCGGTAAGTGATTTTGACGACGCCCTCTTAGAGCAGCATCTCATGTACCTGGAAGGCGAGGGCGAGCCCGTCTGCGTGGAGGCCATCAAGGCCGCCATCCGGCAGGCCACCGTAGCCGTCAAGATGATGCCTGTGGTCTGCGGCACCAGCTATAAGAACAAGGGCCTACAGCCCCTTTTAGACGCTATTGTGGACTACATGCCATCTCCTCTGGATGTGGATGCCATCAAGGGCGTAAATCCCAAGACAGGCGAAGAGAGCGAGCGTCCAGCCGACGACTCCGCCCCCTTCTCCGCTCTGGCGTTTAAGATCGCTACAGACCCCTACGTGGGCCGCTTGAGCTTTTTCCGTGTCTACTCCGGCAGCGTGGATTCCGGCACCAGCGTCATCAATGCCACCAAGGGTCAGAAAGAGCGGTTGGGCCGCATCCTTCAGATGCACGCCAACCACAGAGAGGACATCCAGACCGTCTACTCCGGCGACATTGCCGCTGCGGTGGGCTTAAAGCACACCACCACAGGGGATACCCTCTGTGACGACAAGGCACCCATCATCCTGGAGAGCATGGATTTCCCCGAGCCTGTGATCCGGGTCGCTATTGAGCCGAAAACCAAGGCCGGACAAGAAAAAATGGGACTGGCCCTGGTAAAATTGGCCGAGGAGGACCCCACCTTCAAGACCTACACGGACGAGGAGACGGGGCAGACCATCATCGCCGGGATGGGTGAGCTCCACCTGGAGATCATCGTGGATCGGCTCCTCCGGGAGTTCAAGGTAGAGGCAAATGTGGGCGCACCCCAGGTGTCTTACAAAGAGACCATCAAGCGTTTGGCCGAGGTGGATCAACGCTACGTCCGCCAGTCCGGCGGCAAAGGCCAGTTCGCCCACGTCAAGATCAGAGTCGAGCCCAACGAGTCCGGAAAGGGCTACGAGTTCTTTGACGAGATCAAAGGCGGCGTGGTGCCGAAAGAGTATATCCCCGCAGTTAACCAGGGGATACAGGGCGCTATGCAGGCCGGTGTCGTGGCTGGATATCAGGTCGTAGACGTAAAAGTCACCCTCTACGACGGATCGTTCCACGAGGTGGACTCCTCCGAGATGGCCTTTAAGATCGCCGGTTCCATGGCGTTCAAAGAGGCTATGCAGAAAGCGGATCCCACCCTGTTAGAGCCGATTATGAAAGTAGTTGTCACTGTGCCCGACGATTATATGGGCGATGTCATTGGCGACATCAACTCCAGACGGGGCCAAATCGTTACCACCGAGACAATGACCGGCGCAACCCAGATTGAGGCAAACGTCCCCTTGAGCGAGATGTTCGGATATGCCACAGACCTCCGCAGCCGCACCCAGGGCCGTGGAAACTACAGCATGGAACCCAGCCACTACGTGGAGATTCCGAAGAACATCCAAGAGGCGATTGCATCTGGAAGAAGGAACTAGAACTCTCTAAAAATTTTAGTTGCAAAATATGGCTACATGCTGTACAATGACTGCGATTGAATTAAAAAAACATTTGAAATGAATTTCAATAATTAAGGAGGATCACCCTACCATGGCAAAGCAAATGTTTGAAAGAAACAAACCCCACGTTAACATCGGCACCATTGGTCACGTTGACCATGGCAAGACGACGTTGACCGCCGCCATCACCAAGTATCTTGCACTCAAAGGTGGCGCAAAGGCTATGGCCTATGACAGCATCGACAAAGCACCGGAAGAGAGAGAGCGTGGTATCACCATCAACACAGCCCACGTGGAATACGAGACGGAAACCCGTCACTATGCCCACGTTGACTGCCCCGGCCACGCCGACTATATCAAAAACATGATCACCGGCGCAGCCCAGATGGACGGTGCGATCCTGGTTATCGCCTCCACTGACGGCCCCATGGCCCAGACCCGTGAGCACATCCTGCTGGCCCGTCAGGTCGGCGTGCCCGCAATGGTTGTATTTATGAACAAAGTTGACCTGGTTGACGACCCGGAACTCCTGGAACTGGTCGAGATGGAGATCCGTGAAATCCTGTCCAAATACGAGTTCCCCGGTGACGATATTCCCATCGTCAAAGGGTCCGCCGTACAGGCCCTCAACGGCCCGGACAATCCGGACGATCCCGTATATGAGTGCATCAAAGTGCTCATGGAGAACGTGGACAGCTATATCCCCACTCCAGAGAGAAAGAAAGACCTCCCCTTCCTCATGCCTGTAGAAGACGTGTTCACCATCACCGGCCGCGGTACAGTTACTACCGGTCGTGTAGAGCGTGGCCTCGTCAAAGTGGGCGACGAAGTTGAGATCGTCGGTCTCATGGATGAGAGCCGCAAAACTGTCGTCACCGGCACAGAGATGTTCCATAAGACCCTGGAGTACGCCGAGGCCGGCGACAACGTGGGTACTCTGCTCCGTGGCGTAGCCAAAGACGAAGTTGAGCGCGGCCAGGTTCTGGCGAAGCCGGGTACCATTAAGCCCCTCACGAAGTTCCGTGGTCAAGTTTACGTCCTGAGCAAAGAAGAAGGCGGACGTCATACTCCGTTCTTCAACAAGTATCGTCCCCAGTTCTACTTCCGTACCACCGACGTTACCGGTATCATTGAACTGCCTGAAGGCATTGAGATGTGTATGCCCGGCGACAATGTGGAAATAGACGTGGAGCTCATCACCCCAATCGCCATCGAAGAAGGTCTCCGCTTCGCTATCCGTGAAGGCGGCAGAACGGTCGGTTCCGGTGTTGTTATCGGCGTGTAGCAGCTAGACGAATCAGTACAATAAGCGAACCCCCTGCCATCTGGCAGGGGGTTTTTTGTATATAGTTCTCTTGAAGAAGGAGATTTTTACCCCTGGGGGTTCCCGCACTCGGAGCAGAATCTGCCGGTATTTTCTTGGCCGCAGGCGCAAGTCCAGCCGCCAGCAGGGCGGGGAGTGCCGCATTCGGAGCAAAATTTGCCGGTGTTTGCCTGACCACAGGGACAGGCCCAGGTGTCGGACACCGGTTGAGGCGACCCGCACTCGGAACAGAATTTGCCGCTATTCGTTGCGCCGCAGGCGCAAGTCCAGCCATTTGGAGCACTGGGGGCGGGAGGAGTGGTCTGGCGCTGTTGCTCGCTCATCTGGAAGAATTGGCCGGCGTTAGCGCCGCCCGCATTCATGGCGGCGTTCATGCCGAGAAAACCCATCATGGCCCCGCCCTCATTAGCGGCGGCGCCCCGCATGGCATCGGCCTGGGCGGAGACCAGGGCTGCGCCCGCCATGTCGGAATTTCGCATAACCGCTTTGCGCTGGAGTTCTTTGATCATCTGCTCGTCTTCCGGCGAGGCGGTTACGCTTTTTATCTTGAAAGAGGCAATGGAGATGCCGCGTAAGTTTGACCACTTCTCACAGAGTTGTTCATTTAATGCCGCCGCCAGCTCCGCCGTATGGCCGGGCAGGGCGCTGTAGCGGATTCCCATTGCGCTGATTTGCGCAAAAGCCGGTTGCAGTGCGGTCAAGAGTTCTGATCGTAAAATCGTGTCAATTTGATCCCGGCGATAGGCGTGGGGCACATTGCCGGAGACGTTTGCGTAAAATAGGAGGGGATCTGTCAGCCGATAGGAATATTGCCCGTGGCAGCGGATGGAGATGTCAATGTCCAGTCCGATATTCTGATCCACGACCCGAAACGGGATGGGTTGGGGGGTGCCGTACTTGTTTCCGGTAATCTCCTTGAGGTTAAAGTAGTAAACCCGTTGGTCTTTCCCCGGCTGGCCGCCAAAAGTGAACCGTTTACCTATATTGGAGAAGGTCTCGAGGAGGCTCTCGCCTAATGATCCGTGAAAGACACTGGGTTCTGTCCCCGTATCATAGATAAACTCGCCGGGTTCGGCGGAGAACTCCACGACTTGCCCCTGTTCTACAATCGCCATAGCCTGCCCGTCGGCAATGGCTACGACAGAGCCGTCCGAGATGATATTATCCGTTCCGCCTGTGTTGGCTGACCTCGGATTGATGCGTTGCTGGCCCTTTATGACTAAAATGTCTGCGGGGATGGCCTCACAGTAGAAAAACTCCTTCCACTGGTCGGCGAGTACGCCGCCTACGGCACCTTTGGCCGCCCGAATTAAACCCATGTGCTCATATCTCCCTTCGATTTCGTATTTTCCCCGCCTACGGCGGGGAAAATACAGCAAAATTTCTTTCAAAGCAATATATACAATTTCAACACAGGTTTGCCCAAAAGTCAATATGAGATTGTTGGAGGAGGTTGCTTTTTTGCATTTTTTATGCTATATTTTTTAACAGATTTGGGGAGGGGATTATAAATGCCGAACACGACAAGAAAATCCATGGCCTGGGGCTGGATCATATTTTGGCTGATTTTATTTTGGCCTTTGGGCTTGTTTTTTCTGTTCAAAAAAATACACACCGACCGAACTGCATCGTTGAACAATGGAAGAACCGTTGCCATTGTGTCCTATGTGCTCATGGGATTTGGTATCGTATCATTGGGCACGTTAAATATTCCGGGTGTCATCTTATTTGGCGGCGGCGGGATTTGGCTTTTTGTGATCTCCAGGCGAATGCAGGCCACCGGGGCCAGGTATCGAAAATACATTGCCCTCGTTGTAAATCAGGAGCAGACGTCCATTGACGCCATCGCCGCCGCCATGGGGGTATCCTATGGGGAAGCAGTGAAAGAGTTGCAGCAGATGATTGATCGGGGCTACTTTGAAGGCGCACATATTGATGCGGGGAGCAGAGAAATTCATCTGGCGAAAGCCCCGCCCCCGCCTGTGATTGCGGAAGCGCCAGAGATGCCCATACCTGCCGGGATTCCCATACAGGAACGGGTGGTTGCCTGCAACAGTTGCGGTGCGAATAACAGAGTATCAGGGCAAGTCGGCGAGTGTGAATACTGCGGCTCTCCGCTGCAATAAAAAACAACAGAAAGTGCCCTGCACAACGTGCAGGGCATTTTGGCGTACAAATGGTTACCGAATCTGGCCGCTCCCATAGATCACAAACTTTGTGGAAGTTAGCTCCTGTAGGCCCATTGGCCCCCGGGCGTGCATTTTTTGGGTGGAGATGCCGATCTCGGCACCCAGACCGAACATGCCGCCGTCGGTGAAGCGGGTGGAGGCGTTGACGTAGACCGCCGCCGCATCTACCTCGTCTAAGAACCGTTGGGCGTTGGTATAGTGCTCTGTGACAATACACTCGGAGTGGCCGGAGCCGTGGCGGCGGATATGGGCGATGGCCTCATCCATGGAATCCACCACTTTGACGGCTAGGATATAGTCTAAGAACTCCGTGTCGTAGTCCGCCTCTGCGGCGGGGACGACACAGTCCCCCAGGATGCGCTGGGTTTCGCTGTCCCCCCGGAGCTGGACGTTGTAGGGATTTAACAGGGCGGCCGCCTTGGGCAGGAACTGGTCGGCCACGGCTCTGTGCACCAGGAGGGTTTCCGCCGCATTGCAGACGGAGGGGCGGGAGCATTTGGCGTTCCCAATAATCACGGCCCCCATGTCCAGATCGGCGTGGGCGTCAATATAGACGTGGCAGTTGCCCACGCCGGTCTCGATGACCGGGACTTTGGCGTGTTCCACTACGGACTGGATGAGCCCTGCTCCCCCTCGGGGGATGAGCACGTCGATATACTCGGTCAGCCCCATGAGGGCGGTGGCGCTCTCCCGGCTGGTATCCGATACCAGGTGGACGGCGTCTTCCGGCAGATCTGTCTCGGCCAAGGCACCCCGCATGAGATGGGCCAGGGCCAGATTGGTGTGGATGGCCTCTTTCCCGCCCCGTAGGATGACGGCATTCCCCGCCTTGAGGCAGAGGGCTGCCGCATCCACCGTCACATTGGGCCGGGATTCGTAGATGATGGCCACAACCCCCAGAGGTACCCGCTTTCTGCCGATGACGAGGCCGTTTGGCCGTTTGGCCATGTGGAGGAACTCCCCTACGGGATCCTCCAATGCGATGACATCCTCTATGCCGGAGATCATGCCGGAGATCCGGGCGTCGGTGAGGGTCAGCCGATCCAACATGGCGGCGGCCATGCCGGCGTCTCGGGCGGCAGCCAGATCGGTCTCGTTGGCGGCCAAAATAGCGGCCCGGTTTGCGTCCAGGGCAGAGGCAATGGCCGCAAGGGCGGTATTTTTCTGCGCTGTACCGGCAGTGGTCAGGGCCACGGCGGCGGCTTTGGCCGATGTGGCCTGTTGCTGTAACTGCATGGTGGGGCCTCCTTTTAAAATTCGTCCGCTTTCAGTGGATACAATCATTAAAACGGCGGCGGAGATAAGACCGTCAGACTGGTTTGATAGTGGCGGGGCTCATCAGAGGCCGTATGGCCGTGGTAGGCGCGGGATTTGAGAATCGAAATGCGGCCATCGGGCCAAAAGGCCACACAGTAGGCGGGCGGGATTCGCCCGGACACCCCCGTCCAGCGGAGGAGCTGTGTGCTCTCCTCTGTGGCGAAATTGTAGCCGTAGAAGTAAACGGTGCCGCTGCGATATCTGTCGAAGTGCAAGTCGTAGCCGGCGTCCGGGTCAGCGGAGCGCAGAAAGGAGATGCTGTCAACAGGGAAGGGGAGGCTCTCGCCCCAACTGCCGGTTGGGATGCGGATTTCCCGCAGGAGGAAACGCTGCGGCGCATCCGGCTCGGCAGATGCAATGTGGAGCAGCCGCCCGTCTCTCGCCTGGACGATCTGGCTGGGCCAGGGCACGTCCAATGTGCCCCGGAGGGCGAGATCGTTGTCCAGGAGATAGAGCACGCCTTCGCCGCCCGTATATGCAGAAACAACTAGGCCGTCATCGGCGAAAATCCCTTGGGAGATAGAGAGCTGGTCATATTCTAAAGGGCTGATGTCCAAGAGGTCTGTGCTGACGGAAACAGTGTTTCCAGCGGCATATCTGTGATAGGTCAAAATCACTGCGTTGTCGTGATACGCCTTGGTGAGGAAGCGATAAATGCCCGTGTCCGAGACGGCAAAGGCGAAGATGCGCTCATGCTCTTCCAACTCCATTGTGTAGAGAAACGTCTCGTGAATTGCCGACCCATTCGGTGTCGCACTGTGTACCCAGACCCCCGTACCGGGCTCTACGGAGGCGTGGTAAATCTGACCGTTGCGCACAACGGAGGAATCGACACGCCATGATGGGAACCCCTCGGTGAAGAGCTCTACCGTGGCCGGGAGCATATAGATAGGGGGATCCTGGGGGGCAAAAAGTTCTTCCCGATTGGGCGGAGGGCTCTCAGTCGGGGGCGGTGTCTCAGTCGGGGAAGGCGTCTCCCGGTTTCGGCCGAAAAATTGCGTGAAAAAACCGATGACGGAGGTCTGTGTGTCGTCAGAATCCACGATTTGCGGGGTTTCTTCTATATGCTGGATCTCCTGTCGCTCTTGACGCCGTGCTTGGCGCCGCTCACGGTTCTGCTCTAGTCCGTCGTCGATCAGAGACGCCGCCATAAAAACCAGGAGAATACTCGCAATCACAACGACGATAATCGCAATGATTGCGCCTTTTTCTACAGTTGGGCCGGAATTTGACATAGAGTGCTGCTCCCTTACTGAAACGTTCTTTCGCCGGGAGTCCGGCGTCCAAGCACTTTGCCAAAGGCAAACGCTTGATATCGGTGCGGCGTTGCCGTGCCGAGGGGATTAAATCAAGGGGTTCCCCCAGAGCTTGCTCCGTGGGGAGTAAAGAGTGTGCCGAATGGCATGCCGTCCACCCAGGAGTAGAGCAGCTCAGGCGAGGTGCCGTTGGCGATAATCATATCAATGCCGCCTTGCAGGCAGATTTCCGCCGCCGCCAGTTTGGTAATCATCCCGCCGGTGCCGCGGCTGGAGCCGGCCCCGCTGGCCAGGGCACGGAGATCGTCATCTATGGCCCGGACTTCCGGGATCAGGCGGGCGGCGGGATTTGTCCGGGGATCGCCGTCGTACAGTCCGTCAATGTCGCTGAGCAGAACCAGAGTGTCCGCCCCGCACATATCCGCCACCACGGCGGACAGGGTATCGTTATCACCGAAGATGTGATCTTTTGACTCAATCTCCTCATGGCTCACGGAGTCGTTTTCGTTGACGATGGGAAGTGCGCCCAGCTCTAAGATGGCGTGGAATGTGTTAAGGAGATTTTCCCGTACCGTTGGCTGTTCCACGTCGTCTCTCGTCAAGAGTATTTGGGCCACGGGGACGCTGTATTCGCTGAAGAATTTGTCATACAGATGCATGAGTTCGCACTGACCCACCGCCGCCGCCGCCTGTTTGAGAGGCAGTGCCGTCGGCCGCTCCGGCATCCGCAATTTATGTACACCCACGGCAATGGCCCCGGAGGTGACCAAGATCACATCGTTGCCTGCGTGTTTCAGGTCGGAGAGGATGCGGACTAGGTGCTCCATCCGGCGGAGATTCAGTGTGCCGTTGGCGTGGGTCAGGGTGGAGGTGCCGACTTTTACTGTGATGCGTCTGTTTTTTTTGTCCATGAGGGGGATCAGCTCCTATGGCGGTCTTTTTCTTATTTTTGTTTTTTGTCCGGCTGATGCTGGACAAGTAAATATATGCCAGTATCCTTCGTAGTAGTATAGCATTTTTCCCAATCCCGTGCAAGAACCAGGAGTATATGACCATGGGAGTAGAGCAATTTGATCTGAAATATATAAAATGCCCGGCACTGCACCGCAGCGCCGGGGTTATGTGCGCTCTGATCCGGGCATACACTGTTTACAGGGGCAAGTGCTGACAGGTCACGTCCCCGGCGGTCAATCGGAGGAGGGCGCAGGATTTCTGACGGCCTGTCCCGGCGCTGCCCGGGTTGATGACGTGCATGTTGGCCGTAATCTCGTAGTCGGGGACATGGGTGTGGCCAAACAGGAGGATATCGGCTTTTGCCCCATGGCCCATCTCGAATAGGGCGGCGTATCCGAGTTTCACATTTTGCACATGGCCGTGGGTCATCACAATCCGCCGACTTTGGAGCTCAAACGTATCCACTACCGGGTTGCGGGAGCCGAAATCACAGTTGCCCCGCACCACCCGGAGCGGGAGTGCGGGAAATTCCGCTGTGAGCGCCTGGGTATCCCGGTCGTAGTCCCCCAGGTGGAGGATCAGATCGGGGGTCTCCCGCCGGACGGCGCCGATCATGGGGGCAGTGTTGCCGTGGGAGTCGGAAAAGACCAAAATAGTCATAAAGACGGTCACCTCTTATTGATTTGTACATATACTGGAGCAGATCAGTAAATATGGAGGAACAGGAACACATGAAACCAAACATCGACATAAATGAGGCCCAAAAACTGGCGGCGGCCCAAAGCGCAGAGTTAAACAACCTGGTGGGTTCTAAAGACGGACAACGGGTTAAGTCTATGATGGAGCAGGAGTCCGACAAACTAAAACAGGCTGTGGCCCAAGGGGATATATCGACCCTGAAAAACACCTTTGACAACCTGATGCAAACAGAGGAAGGGGCCAGGCTCATTGGAAAAATTCAGAATATGATCGGCAAGTAGTAACGGTTGATGCGAGGGCAGATCAATGGGCGAGTTGGAGGAAAAAATCAGCGGGATTTTGAACAATCCCCAGGAGATGGAAAAAATTATGGCCCTCGCCCAGAGTATCATGGGCAGTACCGCCGATCCCAATCCGACCGGGGATACGGCACAGCCCCCGGCCTTTGGGGGCGCCCTGAATCTGGAGGGGCTCCTCGGCGGCTTGGATCCGGATCTGATGAAAAAATTGGCCGGGGCCTTGGCCGGCGGAATCGGCTCTGCGGCCCTGTTGCAGGCCATGACGCCACACCTGAAAGAGGAGCGGAAAAATCAACTAAAACAGGCCATCACCATCGCCCAGATGGTACGTGTGGCACGGGCAGTGTTTTCGGAAGGGGCCACGGGGAGGTGACGGCAGATGTACAACCGATACATCGGCAACACGGGAAAGTTCTACCGGGTGGAGGACATCGACGATATCCGGCCCGAACCTGTACGGCCTCCCCCGGTATCTCCAGAACCGGAGCCCGAACCGGACAGGCGTCAAAGCGAGTCTCTGCCCCCGCCGGAGGCGGAGACAGAAAAGCCAAAATTCGACTTAAACGCCCTATTCCACCTACCGGGCAATCTCCGCCGGGGCATCCGGGACAAACTGCCAGGCGGCATCGACTTGGGCGATATTCTGCTCATACTGGTGCTGATCTATTTATTCCTGGAAAGCGACGACGATGACATGCTCATCGTCCTGGGTGTACTCATTTTCATCTGGGTACGGCCGTTGTTGAAGAAAGAGGAAGAGTAGATAATCGTGCAGGATGCATGTTTCATGTAGACGGTATAGCATGTTTTGTTGGGTTTGTATGGTGCGGACAAGTTCTTAAATCAAGTTATTGCATGTAAAACGATGTGACATGTGCAAAGATACTCTGCTAATATAGCAAACTAGCCGTTACGAAAGACTATCTGCAGCTAAATAGAGAGTTAAATACCCCGTTCAGGACGCCGCCTACCAGGCCGCCTACCAGACCGCTAGGAACCCCAATAATGTTTCCTAAAATTGATGACATAGTTCCGTCACCTCCCTTATTTCTATTTCTATAAAACCACACAAACCCAACAAAACATGCTATACAGTAATTGACGTCCCTCCTATCGTCTCTCTGGCAGGAGGAATGCATCTTCCGGCGGAGAGGACAAGTCTAAGAACGTTGTCTCAATGCGGTAGACCAAAGTGTGACCGTCCCAGGTTTCCATCTCCACCAGGAGACCGGAGTGCAGTTCGATATAGAAGTAGTCCACATAGCCCAGCGGATTGGTCTGAACCGCCAGATAGATGACATAGCGTTCGGTATCGCCGACCAACTTTCGGGTATACCCCGCCCGGATAATCTGCTCTGGATCCAGATCCAATACGGTCTCGTAACTGGGGATGCCCTGGAACTCGTCGAGGATCTGGGTGAGGCTTTCCCCCATGGCCGCCGTTACCGGGCGGGTGATGGGAGTGCGGCCCTCGTGCCAGAGGGTGTAGGTATCAGAAGAGAGGATCACATTCTCCCCATTGGCCCAGCGGATTCGCAGGGTATCCGGTGTGGCCCAGATATCCGCCGTAGTAGAGGCGGAGCCCGCCCCGTCAGACCAGAACCGGGTCTGGCGGATTTCACGGCTATAGTAGTCCGCCCGATCTAAGGTGGCCAGAACGCTCTGGACGTTGTAGCGGGTGATCTCTACGTGGAGGGCCGGGTGGTCGGGCGGGCCTGTCCCATCGCCCCCGGAACCCTGAGTGGCCAAGTCCACCTCTGGAATCACCGTTCCGGGGAGGAAATAAAAGGCCAGGAGCAATGCGATCACAACCGCCAACAGAGCGGCCATGATATAGATTCCTTTATTGCGCCGTTTCATATGATGTGTACCTCTTTCGCTGGGGTCTGTCCGGTTACAGGGTATATCCGGGAGAGAAATCTGTCGGTTTATCGGGCCGTTTTCCAAAGTGCCACAAAATGGCGTCGGCGATCCGTTGGGACGCCTTGCCGTCACCGTAGGGGTTGACCGCCTGGGCCATGGTCTCATAGGCGCTGGGATCGGTCAGCAGCTCTTCTGCCAGCCGCAGAATATCTGCGCCGCAGACGCCGGCCAGGCGCACAGTGCCGGCATCGCAAGCTTCCGGGCGCTCGGTCTCCCGGCGCAGGACGAGAACGGGTTTGCCCAGGGCCGGGGCCTCCTCCTGGATGCCGCCGGAATCGGTCAGTACCAGGTGGCATCGAGAGAGCAGGGCGTGCATCTGGACCGTGTCCAGGGGTTGGATCAGGTGAACCCGATCCATACCGCCTAAAATGGCCCGGGCCGCCTCTTGAACGGCGGGGCTGAGATGGACGGGGTAGACCACCTCGACATCCGGGTGTCGTTCTACCAGAGTTTTGACGGCTGTAAATATCTGGGTCATGGGGTCGCCGTAGTTTTCCCGCCGATGGCAGGTGAGGGCGATAACTCTCCGCCCGTCCCAGTCGATCCGGTCGATCTCACTGCCGAATGTGCCGGAGAAGCGGGGGACGGTGTACGCCATAGCATCAATCACTGTGTTACCCGTGACGAACACGCCGTCTGTGATGCCCTCCCGCCGGAGGTTATCTGCGTTCCGGGCTGTGGGGGCGAAATGGAGGGCGGCAATTTGGCTCGTCAGTTTCCGGTTGAGCTCCTCCGGATAGGGGGAATAGAGGTCGCCGGAGCGCAGGCCCGCCTCTACATGGCCCACGGGAACCCGATTATAAAAGGCCGAGAGGGCCCCGGCAAAGGTAGTGGTGGTGTCGCCGTGGACGAGAACGAGATCCGGCTCTGCGGCCTCCAGAACGGTACCCAGACCGTTTAGGGCTTTGGTGGTGATGGTAGCTAGGGTCTGGCCCGGTTCCATGATGTTGAGGTCGTGCTGGGCTCTAATATCAAAGAGGTGCATTACGCCGTCTAACATCTCCCGGTGTTGGGCGGTGAGACAACAGATGGATTCAATCTCGGCCCGGCGTGAGAGTTCCAAGAGCAGGGGAGCCATTTTAATGGCCTCCGGCCGGGTGCCGAAGATGCTCATAACTTTAATCCGACCCATGTTCTTCTCCCTCCGGGGTGCGACTTGGTGTCTCAGGTATGTTTTCCGGTTCTTCCGGTGCGTCGCCCAATTTTTCCGAGGCCGAGGCCGTACCGTTTTTGTGCCGGAATACCACAAATACGGCGATGGCAATGACGATAAAAGCCAAGAGCGTAAAGACAATCCGCATTTCGCCGGTGGAGGTGATAACCACGGCTAGAAGCCCCAGCGTACCGCTGATGAGATAGATGATAAATACGGCTTGTTTTTGGGAAAAGCCCAGATCCAACAGCCGGTGGTGCAGGTGCCCCCGATCAGGCATCATAGGGTTTTGCCCCTTGACAATCCGCCGTAGGATGGCAAACGCCGTGTCTGCGATGGGGAGCGCTAAGGCCATAAAAGGGACGGCGAAGGAGATCAGGGCGTAGAACTTAAATAGGCCCATAATACTCATGGTGCTCAGGAGAAAGCCCAAGAGGAGCGCCCCCGTATCCCCCATAAAAATTTTGGCCGGATTTACATTGTAGGGCATAAAGCCGAGACAGGCCCCCGCCAGGGCCGCAAAGACGATGGCTACGTTTCCATTGGCCGTTGCGATGAGGGCCACCGCAAGCATGGTCAGAGAAGAGATGGTGGAGACACCCACCGCAAGACCGTCTAACCCGTCGATGAGATTCACCGCATTGGTGATCCCCACGATCCAGAGAATTGTCAGCGGAATAGAGAGAAACCCCAGGCTCAAATAGTCGTAAGCGGAAAAAATGTTGGGGTTGCCGATCCAATCAATGGTCACGCCGTGCCAGACGACGACGGATGCGGCCACAATTTGGGCGAGAAATTTTTGCCATGCCCGCAAGGGGAGGATATCGTCTACCACGCCTACGAAGACGATGAGTACGCTGCCGATGAGAATCCCCTGGAGCTCCCGGTCAATCTCGGCGAAGAGGACGACGCTGAGGACAAAGCCGATAAATATGGCCAGGCCCCCCAGACGGGGAATGGGTTCCTTGTGGATACGCCGGTTGTCTTTCGGTACGTCTATGGCGCCGACCCGCCGGGCGAATAATTTTACGGGCGGGGTGGCGATGAGGCTGATTACCAGAGCGATGCCCATGGCGAGCAGAACCTGGAGTGTAAGATACTCCGTCAGATAAGTGGTCAACATAAAGATTCCTCTGTCATGCGGGTCATTTATTTTGCTACAAACCCGATTTTTTTATAGACTTTTCGCAGGGTCTTATTGGCCATGAAAGCGGCCTGATTTGCGCCCTCTGTGTAGACCTGGGTCAGATAGGCCTTGTCCTGTAAGAGCCGCTCCGCCTCCTCCCGGATGGGGCGCAGAAGTTCCACCACGGCCTCGCCCGCGGTAGATTTAAATGTCCCGTAGCCCTGGCCTGAAAATTCGGTCTCAATAGCGGCGTAGGACTTCCCGGTGGCGGCGGCGTAGATGCCCATGAGGTTGGACACGCCGGGTTTTTCCTTTGGATCAAAACGCACAGCGCTGTCGCTGTCGGTGACGGCCCGCTTGAACGCACGGAGAATGTTCTCGGGCCGGTCTAAGAGATAGACGCAGCCGGTATCGGTGTCGGATTTACTCATTTTTTGCCGGGGTTCGGCCAGGCTCATAATCCGTGCGCCCACCTGGGGGATGAAAGGTTCCGGTAGAGTGAATACATCGCCGTAGACGCCGTTGAAGCGGGTTGCAATGTCCCGGGTCAGTTCTACGTGTTGTTTCTGATCCTCACCCACGGGAACCAAGTCCGCCTGGTAGAGCAGGATATCTGCCGCCATGAGAGCGGGATAGGTGAACAGCCCCGCATTGATATTCTCGGCGTTTTTGGCCGCTTTATCTTTAAACTGGGTCATCCGGCTCAGTTCGCCGTACATGGTGTAGCAGTTGAGCACCCAGCTCAGCTCCGCATGGGCGGGGACGTGGCTCTGGATGAAGAGCGTATTCTTTTGGGGGTCTAAACCGCAGGCGATATACTGGGCCAATTGGGACAGGCAGTGACTACGGAGCTCCGCTGGAACTTGGCGCACAGTAATGGCGTGGAGATCTGCGATGCAGTAGAGACAGTCGTACTGTTCCGACAGATCGACCCAATTGCGCAGTGCGCCCAGATAGGAGCCCAGGGTTAAATCCCCGCTGGGTTTTACACCGCTCAATATGGTTTGTTTTTTCCCGGTTGGGGAGATTGCGTCCGACATGGTGATTGTTCCTCACTTTATCAGTCAATATATTCCCGGATCACATCGCCCAAGATGGCGATGCCCCGGTCGATTTGTGCCAGGTCAGGCACGGAGAAGTTGAGCCGGAATCCGGGGTTGTCCGCCTCGTCTGCGGCAAAGGGCGCACCCGGTACAATGGCGAGACTGCGCTCTATGGCACGTATGGTCAATTCGGTGCCGCTTTTGCCCTCCGGCAGTTGACACCAGATGAAAATGCCGCCGTCCGGCTGCGTGAAAGATACTCTGGGATCGAGATGCCATGTAAGCTCAGCAATCATCCGGTCACGCCGGGTGCGGTAGAGCTGGATACACTTTTGGATATGGGTGTCTAAATCGTACTGTGCCAAGTAACGGGCGGTGAGCATCTGAAAAAACAGGTTGGTGTGGACATCTTGCCCCTGTTTGGCCACCACCATCTTTGTGAGCAGGTCTTTTTGTCCGATGACATAGCCGATCCGCATACCGGGGGAGACGAGTTTGGAATAGGAGCCTACAAAGAGCACATGGCCCGTGGTATCCAGACTCTTGAGGGCGGGCACCGGCTCCCCGTCGTAGCGGAGCTCAAAATAGGGGCTGTCCTCTAAGAGTATGACGTTATATTTCCGGGCAAGTTCCAATAATTTTTTCCGCCGCTCCAAGGACGTGGTAATTCCCGTGGGATTTTGGAACGTGGGGATGGTGTAGATGAACCGGACATTGGGCTCTCTCTGGAGGGCCTGTTCCAGTTGATCCAGGGCGATGCCGGCTTCGTCCATGGGAATCCCCACTAGGCGGAGACCGTAGGAGCGAAAGCAATTGAGGGCCCCCACGAAGCTGGGGGTCTCGCAGAGGATCGTATCCCCTTCGTTGGTCAGGCATTTGGCCGCCAGATCCAGGCCTTGCTGACCGCCGGAGGTGATGAGAATATCGTCCCCTGCACCGCCGATGCCGTGCTTTGTCCGCATCCGCTGGGCAGTCAGTTCCCGCAGGGGGGTGTATCCCTCGGTGAACCCGTACTGGAGGGCCTGGGCGTATTCGTGTTCAAACAACTCCGCCGCCAGGGCGGCCAGCTCTGCCGCCGGGAAAGTTTCGGCGGAGGGGTTGCCGGCCGAAAAAGAGATGTCGGTGCTCTGCTTTAAAATCTCCCGAATAGCGGAAGGATTTCGTCCCTGCATCCGGTCTGCCAGTCGAATATCCATAGTCTGCGCCCTCGCAATCGCTGGTGAAGTTCCATCAACTTCACATTCTACCACAAAATCGGTAAATTTGAAATATAAATTCACACGATTTTTACGTTTGTGAGAAAACAACCTCACCCACTAGGCGAAATCGAAGCGTTCGAGTGGGTGCTCGAGGGCGTTGTCGGCTGATTTGGGCGCTTTGCGCCCCGGCGGCATTGCGACGTCTTTGCTTTGCAAAAAAATCATGGTATAATGACATAATACGAAAAATACCGCAAAATGGAGGCCGATATCATGGGCAAATACATCTTGGCGCTGGACCAGGGGACCACCAGTTCCAGGGCCATATTATTCGACAGGGCGCAGACCGTCATCGGCGTCGCCCAGCGGGAGTTTACCCAGTACTATCCCCGGGAGGGATGGGTGGAACACGACCCTATGGAACTCTATGCCTCCCAGTTCGCCACCATGATGGAGGTTATCGCCCAGAGCGGCATATCCGTGGCGGAGATCGGTGCCTTGGGGATCGCCAACCAGCGGGAGACCACGATCCTCTGGGATGGGGTCACGGGCCAGCCCATTTATAACGCCATCGTCTGGCAGTGCCGCCGCACGGCGGGGATTGTGGATCAATTGGCGGCGGACGGTTTATCAGAGCACATCCGTGATACGACGGGACTGACCCCGGACGCCTATTTTTCCGGCTCTAAAATTGCCTGGATACTAGATCATGTGGAGGGCGCCAGGGAGCGGGCCGGGCGGGGAGAGATTCTCTTCGGCACGGTGGACACCTGGCTCATCTGGAAACTCACCGGGGGAGAAATCCACGTCACCGATTACACCAACGCCTCCCGGACTATGTTATTCGATATCCACAAGCTGGACTGGGATGATACGTTACTGGAAGCCCTGGATATCCCACGGGAGATGCTGCCCCAGGTGCGGGGTTCCTCGGAGATTTACGGCCACGCCGAAGTCCAGGGTGTATCCATCCCCATTGCAGGGATTGCGGGAGATCAGCAGGCGGCCCTGTTCGGCCAGTGCTGTTTTGAACGGGGACAGGCGAAGAATACATACGGGACAGGCTGTTTTCTGCTCATGCACACCGGGGACACGGCCTATCGGAGCCAAAACGGCCTCATCACCACCATCGCCGCCGGGATCGGTGACCGGCCGCCCTACGCCCTGGAGGGCAGCGTATTTGTGGGCGGCGCCTCCATCCAATGGCTCCGAGACGAGATGCGCCTGTTCCCGGACAGCCCGGATACGGAGTATTACGCCGGAAAAGTGGCGAATACCGGCGGGGTCTATCTGGTTCCGGCCTTTACCGGTCTCGGTGCGCCCCATTTGGTTATGTACGCCCGGGGCCTGCTCATCGGCATCACCCGTGGTACCCGGCGGGAGCACGTGATCCGTGCGGCGCTGGAATCCATCGCCTACCAGAGTGATGATCTCATTGTGGCCATGGAAAAAGATACGGGGGAGCAGATCACAGAGCTAAAAGCCGATGGCGGGGCCTCCCGGAACGGGTTGCTCATGCAGTTCCAGGCGGATATCTCCAATAAAATCGTCCGCCGCCCCAAAATCAGCGAGACCACGGCTCTGGGCGCCGCCTATCTGGCGGGTCTCGCCACAGGCATGTGGAGCGGGCTGGAGGAGATCCGGCAACTCTGGGAGTGCGACGAGAAGTTCACGCCTCAGATGGACGAAGAAACACGGGCCGATCTGCGGCATGGCTGGTACAAAGCCGTAGGCCGCAGCCTGGACTGGGCGGAGCGGTGATGTATGAAAAGGAAACCTTTTGAAAGCGAAATATATGTTAAGTTGCAAGAGGCCGAACGTGAGGCAGAAACGACAGAGAAACGGTACTCATCTGAAGATGTGCTGAAAGCCATGCGGGAAGCTATTGTGCCCCAGATGGGGGAAGAAGTGAAAAGAAGTCTGCGAAAGGGTCGGGAAGAGGCGGTGGGGCAAGGCTTGGAGCGATAATGTGATCTCTTGTTTCAAGATGCATTTCTACGGTATATTCTAAATTGTTGAGATAATGGTGATACGCCACAATAATAAAATAGGATATCGCATCAAGACAAGCAGGAATACCTGCGTCTATTAGCATGTCAGCTAGTTCACTTTCTGCTGGACGTAACCAATTATTTCGAATCGACAACCCTAAGCTAAAATGAAGCAAAATTAAATCGCCAAGCTCACTATTTTTAATCCATTCAACGTCTTCCGGTGCTAAGAACTCATTTAATTGCCTAAAAGTTTCGGGTAATGAGTCAGGTATCGTGGAATCAGGTTGTTCCTCAACGATATTCTCAACAGGGGAGACGTCAGTATAGTCGGGCGTATCGGTGTAGCCGGGAATTTCGACATAATCAGGGGTGGGTGAATTTTGACAAGCGGTAAAAGCAACAAGCATCATCACCACACAAGCTATAAGCGAAAAGCACTTCAAAGTAAAAATTTTCACTAGATATCCTCCTTCCGGCATTTGAACTTCCTACACCCCCCACACCATATCCACATGGGGAATCCCATCCTCCAAATACTCTGCGCTCACGACCTCAAACCCAACTCCCGCATAGAACGGGATCGTATACGATTGGGCGGAGATTTTTACACGGTTCTCCCGCCATTCCAGGCCGATAAAATCCAGGGCCTGTTGCATCATGCGCTTTGCGATTCCCGTACGCCGATGGCTTGGGGCCATGACCACCCGGCCGATGGAGGCCTCCTCGAACGTGACGCCTTTTTCTAAAATGCGAAGGCATCCGATGAGTTGATCCCTGTCAAAGGCCATCAGGTGAACAGCGTTTTGATCGTTGTCGTCTATATCGGGATAGATACAGGCTTGCTCTATGATAAATACGTCTTGCCGCAGTTTCAAGATGTCATAGAGCTCGGCACTTGTCAAATCTTTAAATCTTTTCATGCTATACTGCATACGCATCTCCCCTCTCCAACACTTCGATCAACACCGTCATCACGCCGCCGCAGACCATGCCGTCCTCTTCGGCGGCATCGGTGAGGTCAACTTCCATGATGCAATACCCGCCCTGATCCAGCAGGTCCCTGGCCCGGCGGATGATATCCGCCTCGGCACAGCCGCCGCCCATGCTGCCGATGATCTCTCCTGCGGCGGTTACGGCCATTTTGGCCCCGGCCTCCCGGGGGGTGGAGCCACGGGTGGAGACGATGGTGGCCAGGGCGATCCCTTCGGGGGGATTGGCGGCCAAAAATTGAAGCAGATCCATATCTACGGCGTCCTCATAGGACGCTTTTTTTGCGTTGCCATCCGGGCCGAGGCGTTTGAGTTGCACGATTTCTGCCATAATAGACAGGGCGATCTCCTCCGGGGTGACGGAGCCGATGGGCAGGCCGATGGGGGCGTAGAGGTTGTCTAACAGACGGTTATCTGCGCCGAGCTCCGCCGCCTGCGCTTTGACAATGGCGATCCGCCGCTTGGAACCCACCATGCCCACATAGCGGGGGCGCACCCCCGCCGCCAAGGATTCCAGACACAGGATATCATGGCGGTGGCCCCGGGTCAAAATCGCCACGTAATCACCACGGCGGATGGCAAGGCGCTGGGCCATGCGGAAGAAATCATCGCAGATCACAGTGTGGGCCGTGGGGAACCGAGTTGGATTGGCAAAGGCGGGGCGGTCGTCGTAGACCCACACCTGAAATCCAAGCATGGCGGCAAATTGGCAGAGGGGGACGGAGATATGCCCCCCGCCCAGAATCACGAGCCGGGGCCTGGGGAGAAAATACTCCGCCAGCTGTACTCCGTCGGCTGATTGGGTGAATTGCAGGCCGCCCATCGGAGATTCACTCTCCGGCACGTCCTCTAACTGCCGTGTGATTCCGGAGGGATCATAGCGGGAGAGTAATTGACAGGGCCGTCCCGCCTCTATTTGTGCGAGAATCTGTCCGTAAAGCGTTGTCACTGGTGCGATCCTCCCGGATACATGTATTGCGCCTTCACGTTTCCGTGCCAGGCGATGGTAATCGCTTTTGGCGGACACTGGTTGATACAGCGGTAACACATAGTGCAATTGTGAGCATGCGTTATCTGGCCGTTTTCGGATACCAGATTATCCATAGGGCAAACTGTGACGCAGATGCCGCAGTTTGTACAATCATCTGTGATTTTAACGGAATTGTTTGCCCGTTTCTCCACCGCTGATAGAAACACGCCCTGGATCAGCCCCAAGGCCTGTGATCCCATGTTAAATCCACGTTTTTTGACGGTTCCGGCTCGGATATTGCGGCATACGGATTGCATTTTGCGCTGTGACCTGGCAATGCATGTTTGGATGCCCATGTGGCTGGTCATGGGCAGTATAAAGACATTGCTCACGTTGTTGGGCATGAAGAAGTGTTCTGCATAGATCACATGGATGTGACCCGGCGGGAATAGAGCGGCAAACGCCCTGGCCCCGTCGCCGGAGAGGAGCAATTGGGTGCAAAAAATGATCACCTTTTTGCCTTTAAGCGACGCCATATGCAGATCCAAAAATTCCCGCAGAATCCGTGGCACTCTGGACATATAGACGGGATAGCAAAATGCGATAGTCTCTTCTGCATGGATCAATTGTGCGAAGTCCAAGTCTTCTTCAACGGAATGGCACGGGGCGTCCATCTGTTGTGAAAACAGCTCGGCGATGTATTTGGAATTGCCCGTGCCGGAGAAATAGAGTGTGAGCATAGGGGTCGATGCCTCCTGGTATAGATTTTCTTGCAAGCTCAACAGATCAATCGACATTATATTTTGCACTTTCAGGCCACCCCTCAAACCAGGCGTCACCGGAATAGTCATTCCAGCAAAAGACAACACCATTACACGAAAACGATAGGTTGGCCTGTTCCTCTGCCCATTTATAATCGGGCTCATACAAAGGCAAAACCAAACGCCCATACAACGCAACAGTCTCATCTTCCGCTTTGAAATTCAAAACAGAATCTAAAATCTCAAAGTTGTAAGGTGATTTTATTAGCCACGCAAGATCAAATTCTTTTTGCTCAGTCTCCGCATCTTGCCAATCCCAGCGATATAGAGACCCTTGCGTAAAGCTGGCATTTCGCAAGATGATCTGAGATGCTGTGGTGTGCTTGTGTTTGCCTGTATCATTGAGCGGATGTGTGCTGTAAATATCGAATCCACCCTTAAATATGAGCAAGATGTCGTTGCCGCTGGGTTGTATTTCATCAATGCTGTGATCGTGCAATGAAAAATGCTCAAAATCGGAAGATTTATATTTCCACATGCTATCCGCCTTTCTACTGTTGTCATTCTACCACAACCCCGCCGAAACGTCCAAATGTCTTTTGGCGAATCTGCGGGGTGAGGCGTAAGGTGCAACGAGAAAAAGCCAGACAGGGGATTCTGTCTGGCGAAATAGATATTAAACTGGCTGCGCAGTTAGAGTAGCTCTGTGTAATTTTGCGAACCGTAGAAAATGCGGTAAACTATAACGTTTGCTTTGGTTTCAAAGACTTTGTAGAGCATAACGTAATTACCAACTACCGCTCTGCGGTATCCTTCTTTTTGTAGGCGAGGGTCTCGGCACGCCTCATATAAAAAAGGATTTTCCCGCAAGCGGCCATAGCAGACATCTACATCGTCTAAGAAATCTAAAGCAGCTTTGGGTGCTTTTAGCTCTGTTGCGATGTATTCGGCAATACTGTCCGAATCTTGCTCCGCCTGATCTGTTACGCTCACTTTATACATCATATTTTTCTCTAATCTTTTGGCGGCTGCGAGTTAGTGATTCAGAGGCATCGTGCGTTTTTCCCGCAGCGACATCTTTCTCTGCCTCCGCCAATTTGGCGTACACATCTTGCATAAACATTTTTTGCTCATACAGATGTAAGCTCATAATCACCAAATCGCCATACCCATTTTTCGTGACATAAATTGGCTCGGCAGCTTCATGGCACATCTGTGAAATTTCGCTTGTATTTTTCAGATCTCGAATCGGAATGATTTTCGGCATTGACCTCACGCTCCTCTGTGGCATTATTATGCCATAATTGGTCCACGATTGCAAGTTTTTGTTTTTCCATTTCCCGCATCGCCTCCTGCACTTTTTCGATATTGCGAATTTCCTCTTCTTGGGGTATACTATATTATTAGACCATACACGAAGGAGAGAAACTGCCATGGAGAGAGTACACTTACACGCACTATTAGGTGCGCCGGAGAAATTTGACGGGGCAACGGTGACCGTCTGCGGATGGGCCAGGTCCATCCGGGAGATGAAACAACTGGGCTTTATTGAGCTCAATGACGGCAGTGGATTTTCTAATTTACAAGTTGTCTTTTCCAGGGACAGTCTATCAAACTACGACGAAATCGCCGGACAAAACGTGGGTGCGGCCCTGATTGTCAAAGGCGTTGTAAGTCTCACGCCGGAACGGAACCAGCCTCTGGAGCTCCAAGCTGCGGAGATTACCGTGGAGGGGGCCTCCTCGCCGGAGTATCCCTTGCAAAAGAAACGGCACAGCGTGGAATTTTTGCGCACCGTGGCTCATCTGCGGCCCCGGACGAACCTGTTCCGGGCTGTGTTCCGGGTGCGCTCTGTGGCGGCCCAGGCCATCCACCAGTTTTTCGCAGAACGGAGATTCGTATACGTCCACACCCCCATCATCACCGGGAGCGATTGCGAGGGCGCCGGGGACATGTTCCGGGTCACCACGTTGGATTTAAACAACGTACCCAAGACCCCGGAGGGAGAGATTGACACCTCCCAGGACTTTTTCGGGAAAGAGACCAACCTCACCGTATCCGGCCAATTAAACGTGGAGGGCTTTGCCCTGGCCTTTGGAGATGTGTATACGTTTGGCCCCACCTTCCGGGCGGAGAACTCCAACACCCAACGGCACGCCGCCGAGTTCTGGATGGTGGAACCGGAGATCGCCTTTGCGGGTCTGCCGGAAGATATGGAACTGGCGGAGGATATGACGAAATTCGTCACCCAGGCGGTGCTGGAACAGTGTCCGGAAGAGATGGCTTTTTTTGACCAGTTCATCCAAAAAGGTCTCTTGGAGCGCTTAACTCACGTGGTGTCGTCCGGCTTTGCACAGATCACCTATACGGAGGCCGTTGCGGCACTGGAAAAGGTTCAGGATCGGTTTGAGTTCCCCGTAAAATGGGGGCTGGATCTCCAGACGGAGCACGAGCGGTATCTGACAGAGGAACATATTGGCCGCCCCGTCTTTGTCACGGACTGGCCAAAGGATATCAAGGCGTTCTACATGCGTGTCAACGACGACGGCAAGACCGTTGCGGCCATGGATCTCCTAGTCGCCGGCGTGGGAGAACTCATCGGCGGCAGCCAGCGGGAGGAGCGGATGGATGTGCTTCTCGGGCGCATTGAAGAGATGGGACTCAACCCGGAAGACTACGGGTGGTATCTGGATCTGCGGCGCTACGGCGGCACCCGCCACGCAGGCTTCGGCCTGGGGTTTGAACGGCTGATTATGTACCTCACAGGGGTGACAAATATTCGTGACGTATCGCCTTACCCCCGTACCGTGGGGAATGCGGAATTCTAAAAGATTAAGTGAGGTGCGGCCGTGAATAGAAAAATATCTCGCCTCTTACAGCCCGGTATGCGATTCTATTTCGTTGTCATCAGCCTGTTCGCCGCAGGGGCGGCGTTGGTGGATTACCGGGTGAGCATTGCCCTGTTTGCCGTGATCTTGATTTTATTTGTCTATTTCCGGATCACCATGCGGCGTCAGAGAAAAGCGCTTTTGGGCTATGTGGAAGAAGTGACCCACAGTGTGGAATCGGTGAAGAAAGACAACATGCTGAATTTTCCGCTGCCCATGGTGATTTTCCGGCTGGACAACGAGGAGATCCTCTGGTCAAATCAGCGGTTTACCGACATGACAGAGAATCGAGAGACCATATTTGAGCAACGGGTCTCCGACGCCGTGCCGGGATTCGATGTCCGCTGGCTGGTGGAGGGGAAGACCGAGTGTCCGGAGCTTGTAGCGGTGGGGGATCGCAACTATCAGGTCTTCGGCAACATCGTCCGCACAGAGGAGGGGAACCAGCCCTATCGCTTTCTCGGCAACGCCTATTGGATGGATGTGACGGCCTTTGCCGAGACAGAAAAAACCTACTGGAATACCCGGCCCGTCTGTGCCCTTATCGTACTGGACAACTATGAGGAATTGCTCAATAATCTGACGGAGAAAGAAAAAGGGGCGATCCTGGCCGCCATGGACGACAAGATTACCCATTGGTCCGGCGCCTCTACGGGGTTTCTCTGTAAATTTGACCGGAACCGCTATGTCCACATCTTTGAAGATCAGCATTTGGACGCTTATATCCAGGGCCGGTTTTCCCTTTTGGACAGCGTCCGGGAGATTGTCAGCAGTGTGGGAATCACGGCGACGGCCTCTATCGGCATCGGCAAGGATGGCGGCAGTTTTGCGGAAAACTTCGAGTATGCCAAACTGGGCGTAGAGATGGCTCTGTCACGAGGCGGCGACCAGGCGGTTGTGAAGAATCGGTATAGCTTTGAGTTCTACGGCGGAAAGACCACGCCCCAGGAGCGGCGGACAAAGGTCAAGAGCCGGGTCACAGCCAGCTCACTGGAGAAACTTATGGCGGGCACAGGAAAGGTCTTCATCATGGGCCACGTATTCGCCGATTTTGACAGTTTAGGCGCCGCCTGCGCCATCTGCTGTATCGCCCGGAGGCTGGGGAAGGCTGCCAAGATTGTCATGGACTTGGAGCGCAACGCCGCAGGGGCCATGATTGAGCGGCTCCGCACTCTGCCCGAATACGAGACCGCTTTCATCTCCGGGGCGGACGCCCTGGTAGAGGTGGATAGCACCAGTCTGCTGGTGGTTGTGGACACCAACCGGCCCGATCAGGTGGAGTCCAAGGCCCTCTTGGAGGCCACCCATAACCTGGTGGTCATCGACCATCACCGGCGGGCGGCGGACTATATCCAAAACGCCACCATCAACTTCCACGAGCCCTATGCGTCCTCTACCGCAGAACTTGCTACGGAACTGCTCCAATACATTGTAGACCAGGCGGATATCCTCCGAGTAGAGGCGGAGGCCCTCATGGCGGGTATGGTGATGGATACGAAGAACTTCACCCTGCGCACCGGGAGCCGCACCTTTGAAGCGGCGGCGTTCCTGCGTCGGGTGGGGGCCAACACCACCGAGGTCAAGCGCCTCATGCAGAGCGATTTTGCCGGCACTGTGGCCCGATACGACGTGGTGCGCCAGGCGGCGTTATATCGAGACGGTGTGGTGATCGCCGCACCCGACGAGGAGATCAACCGGGTGACCGGCGCCCAGGCCGCCGATGAACTGCTCAACATATCCGGTATCCAGGCCGCTTTTGTCCTGTATCCGGCGGGGGACGATGTAATGATCTCCGCCCGGAGCATCGGGGATGTGAACGTCCAGTTTATTGTAGAGCAATTGGGCGGCGGCGGAAACCGATCCACCGCAGGAGCCCAGGTGAGAGAGCGGAGCCGTACCCAGGTGATACAAGAGTTAAAGACCGCAATCGATGCCTTCTTCCAAGACGGGGGAAAAGAGCCGACACAGGCACAATTATAATCGAATAGATAAGAGTGAAAGGGGAACGCAACATGAAAGTCATCTTATTGAAAGACGTAAAAGATCAGGGGAAAACGGGCCAGATGGTGGAGGTGTCTGACGGATACGCCAGAAATTTTCTGATCCCTAGAAAATTGGCCGTACAGGCCAATACGGACAACGTGAACGCATTGAAGCAGCAGGAGAAAAAGTGGGAAAAACAGGTGGAAAAAGAGATTGCTGAGGCGAAGGCCGCCCAGGAGAAGTTGGAGAGCCTCCTTGTGAAAATTCCCGCCAAAGCCGGGGTCGGCGGGCGGCTGTTCGGGGCCGTCACCAGCAAGGAGATCGCCGAGGCCCTGTTAGAGCAGCACGGGATTTCCATTGAGAAGAATAAAATCGTCCAAACGGAACCCATCAAGACCTTTGGCACCTACGAGGTTCGAGTGAAGCTGGGCCATGAGGTCTCCGGCACGATCCACTTGGTGGTGGCGGAGGGGAAGTAGGTACTGTTTTTTAATCGGCCCTTCATCGTAGGGTGCGGGACCCTCGACGCTCCGCAACAACACCCGTAGGGACGGTCGCCTCGACCGTCCGCGGACGACCGGGGGCGGTCGTCCCTACAAGATCGTTGTATAATACACCTCCGGACGGCCCGGGAATAGCCAAATCCGGTATGCGGCCCCTACAGAGGAACGGCCCTAATTTGAGGGAAGTGGCAGGTCGTGCCGGAGGGAGAAAAAAAGAAAGCATAGGTGTGCGCAATGAAATTCGGAACCTTATATGCCTATTGGACTAACGAGTGGTCCGGTGACTATCTGTACTATGCCAAAAAGGTGGCAAGTCTGGGGTTTGACATTCTGGAGATTTCCGCCGGGGATCTGCTCACCATGACAGATGGGGAGATCGACGCCCTCAAGGCGCTGGCGAAGGAGTTGGGGATCAAGATCAGCTCCAACATCGGGCCGCCCAAGCGGTATGATGTGGCGTCTGCTGATCCCGCAACCCGCAGAGCAGGGATCGGATTTTTGACGGACATTATGAAGCGGATGGATCGGCTGGACTCCCGCTCTCTGGTGGGCGTCATGTACACCTATTGGCCCAACGACTTTACCGACCTGGATAAACCGGCCCAATGGGCCAGGGGGGTCGAGAGCGTAAAAGAGATGGGCAAGACGGCCCAGGCCTTGGGGATCACAATGGGGTTGGAAGTGGTCAATCGCTTTGAGACGCTCCTCTTAAACACCGCCGAAGAGGGTGTGCAGTTCTGTCAAGAGGTGGACAACCCAAATGTCAAGCTGCTCTTGGATACGTTCCATATGAATATCGAAGAGGACAGTATTCCAGATGCCATCCGCAGGGCGGGCGGCATGTTGAGCGCCCTGCACGTGGGGGAGGGCAACCGCAAAATCCCGGGACAGGGCCATCTGCCCTGGGCGGAGATCGGCCAGGCCCTCAGAGACATCCAGTTTATCGGTGACGTTGTCATGGAGCCATTCGTGTTAGAGGGCGGCAAGGTCGGCAGTGATATTAAAGTGTGGCGTGATCTGTCCAACGGGGCCGATCCCCAAGAGATGGATCAAGCCATCCAGGCGGGGCTCAACGTTCTGCGCACCAACTTTTTGGCGTAAAAGGAGGAGGGCACTATGCCGAGTATTTGGACAATGGGTGAACTGCTCTGTGAGATCATGCGCCCGGACGTGGATGCGCCCCTGGATCAAGCAGGTGTTTTCTGGGGTCCCTATCCCAGCGGTGCGCCCGGTATTTTCATCAATACTGTCGCTAGACTGGGGCACAGGGCCGGCATTGTGGGCGGTGTGGGTAGAGATGACTTCGGAACATGTATTTTAGACCGCCTGCGTCAGAGCGGTGTGGATTGCTCCCACATCACAGAATACGAAGATGGTACCACCGGCGTCGCCTTTGTGACCTATTTTCGAGACGGTTCCCGCAGATTTTTATACCACTTCCCGGACACTCCCGCCACGAGGCCCACGGCACCGAATCCGGAGGCCCTGGGGGAGGATATCTCTTATTTTCACATTATGGGCTGTTCCCTGATGGCAAAACAGGCCTTTGGACAGGAGATATTGACTCTCATGGAAGGGCTGTCCCGGCGTGGTACCAAGATTAGCTTCGATCCCAACATCCGCCCGGAACTGATGAGAGATGAGGGCGTCTATCGGATGATTCAAGCGGTTATGTCCCGTGTCAGTGTATTGCTCCCCGGCGTAGCGGAGCTTCTGATGGTCAGCGGGAAGGACACGGTTGAGGAGGCGGTTCGAGCTTGTTTTGAAAATAAAAACCTGGAACTCGTTGCCCTCAAAGACGGCGGCCGGGGTGCCACAGTCTATAGCCGGGATGAGACGTGTTCCATCGGGGCCTTTTCCGTGGAAGTCAAAGACCCGACCGGCGCCGGGGATTGTTTTGACGCCGCTTTCCTCTGCGGTCTGTTGGAGGGGAAAAGCCCACGAGAGGCCGCAATCCAGGCAGGAGCGGCGGCTGCGCTGAACGTAGCCGCCTTCGGCCCCATGGAGGGGAACATTTCCAAGGAGACCATCGCAGAGCTGATTGCCGAGCAGACGGTGTAGGATAATAGCGTATGGCGAAAAAACCTCCTTTTCCAAAGGAGGTGGCCACTGCGCAGCAGTGGACGGAGGATTCTCCCTGTGCCGCAGATCAAGGGCAATCCTCAGTCAGCTTTCGCTGACAGCTCCTTTGAAAAAGGAGCTTAGGTCAAAAGCCTCCCTCAAATTGAGGGAGGTGGCACGAAGTGCCGGAGGGAGTTAAGGAGGAATCACAACATGGACGAGCTTCTATCTCGCCAGACACCCCATAGTTTAGAGGCGGAGCAGTCGGTATTGGGCTCTATGCTCATTGATGCCCGCTGTATCCCCGACGTGCTCACGGTTCTCCGGCCTGTGGATTTTTATCTGGAGGCCAACCGGGACATCTATGAGACCGTCCTGACCATGTTCAACTATGCCCAAGCCATCGATCCGGTTACCGTGTTGGATCAGATGCGGAGCGGCGGTCAGGCCACGGAGGGGACGCCCCGGTATTTAGTGGAATTGATGAACATCACCCCCACGGCGGTGAATGTCATGGAATACGCCAAGATTGTGGCGGATAAGGCCCAGCTCCGGGCTGTGGGCGAGGCATCCGGGGAGATCACAGAACTGGTCTACTCCGGCGGCGGATCGGCGGATGAGGTCTTGGAGATGGCGGAGAAAAAGATCTTCGGCCTCCGGCAGGATCGCACCACCGGCGGGTTAGAGCCGGTGAGCCGTGTCCTCCTCCAGGCCTACGCCAAGATCAACGAGGCGGCTAAGCGGGATGCGTCCATCCCCGGCATCTCTACGGGACTTACGGATTTGGACTCTGCCATTATGGGCCTCAACGACTCCGATCTGATTTTTGTCGCATCCAGGCCCGGTATGGGTAAGACGAGTATCGCCTTGAATGTCGCCCTACATGCCGCCAAGACTTCCGGCAAGGCGGTGGCCATCTTCTCTCTGGAGATGAGCCGGGAACAACTGGGGATGCGTTTATTGTCCGGTGAGAGCCATGTGGACAGCAAACTCCTCCAGACGGGGCGGTTATCCAAAGATGACTGGGACAAGCTGGCCCGGGCGGCGGCGGCCATTAGCCGGACGAATATTCTAATCGATGACAACCCATCCCTCACGGTGTCGGATATGAATGCCCAGTGCAGACGGGTGAAAGACCTGGGACTTGTGGTCATCGACTACCTCCAGCTTATGACCTCCGCCGGGTTTGACCGGAGCGCCCACAACCAGAACCGAACCCAGATCGTCTCGGAGATATCCCGGTTTTTGAAGATCATGGCCAAGGAGCTCAACGTGCCGGTGATCTGTCTCTCCCAGCTCAACCGGGCCTCGGCGGACAGGGCCAATAAGCGGCCTGTGCTGTCCGACCTGCGGGAGTCCGGTTCCATTGAGCAGGATGCAGATATTGTGCTGGGCCTCTACCGGGAGGGATACTATGAGCCGGAGACGGAAAATCCCAATGCGGCGGAGTGTATTATCCTCAAGAATCGTCACGGTGAAGTGAAGACGGTGGACTTGGTCTGGGTACCGGAGTTTACCTCCTACCGCTCCGTGGATAGACGACACTATGAACCCTAAGCGCCGGGTCGAGGAGTGGACCCATCGGCAGGGGTTGATTACAGCGGGAGATGCGGTGTTGGCGGCCCTCTCCGGCGGGGCGGATTCCGTCTGCCTGATCCGGGTGTTACTGGAACTGCGGGACAAGTTGGGCATTCAGGTGTTGGCCGCCCATTATAATCACTGCCTCCGAGGGGCAGAATCTGACCGGGATGAATCCTTTGTCCGGGATTTTTGTGAGCAATTTCAAGTTCCTCTGACCGTGGGGCGGGGCGATGTGGCCCAAGCGGCCTCTGATACCGGACAGGGGATTGAAGAGACGGCCCGGCAACTGCGCTACGCCTTTCTCCAGGAGACGGCGGATCATCTGAAGGCCCATAAAATTGCCACGGGCCACAACGCAGACGACAACGCCGAGACGGTGCTGCTCCATCTGATCCGGGGCGCAGGCATCCGGGGCCTGTCGGGGATTCTGCCCCGGCGGGGACGGATTATCCGCCCCCTCCTGTCCGTTCAGCGGCGGGAAATTGAGACGTATCTCGCCGATCTGGGGCAATCCTACGTAGAGGATGAAACCAATCGAGACGTGTACCACCGCCGCAATGCCATACGGCATGAGGTGCTGCCGCTACTGAGAGACAAAAATCCAAATTTGGCGGAGACACTCCTCCGCCAGTCGGAGATTTTGCGGCAGGACAGCCGCTTTTTGGACGAATTGGCCGCAGAGGCCTTCGCCCGGCTCCGGCAGGGGCAGGAGAAAGAAATTTTTCTTCCCATACAGGAATTGCTCGACCTGGATCCCGCCCTTTCCGGCCGGATAATTGCCCTGGCCATACAGGCGGCGGGGGGCGAGGCGGAGCAGAGCCATATCCGACAGGTGTTAGAGTTGAGCCGGGGGACGTGCCCTTCCGCTCAACTATCGGCGGGGGGCGGCGTAATCGTCCGGCGGGTCTATGGTCGGTTGATGATTACTGGGGCACAGGATCAGAAGGCGCCCTTTGCGCCGCAGATTTTGCCTCCATCGGGGCGTGTTTTTTTGCCAGAGGCGGGAATTTGGATTGTGTGCGGCGAAAATTCAGAAAAAATTCACGAAACAATCCACACTTTCCTCTTTAAAAGCGATGCCATCTGTGGTAAGATAACTGTCAGGCCAAGACAGACGGGGGATTCCATCCGGATTTTTGGCAGAAATGGGACGAAAACCGTAAAAAAACTGATGATTTCGTACAAAATACCAGCCCATGAGCGGGATCAGTGGCCAATCCTCGCCGACGAGGCGGGGGTCATCGCCGTACCCGGCATGGGAATCCACCAGCGGGTGGCCCCGGGGCCGGGAGATAATACACTGCAAATCACAGTGGAGGGATTGAAAATATGCACAGAGACGTAGAAAGAGTTCTTTATACGGAAGAGGCGCTCAAAGAGCGGATCGCAGAGATAGGAAAGGCTATGACAGCGGACTACCAGGGCAAAAATCCGGTGTTTATCGGGGTGCTCAAAGGCTCTTTCATGTTTATGGCGGATCTGATGCGCACGATTGATCTGCCCTGTGAGGTGGAGTTTATGGCGGTGTCCTCCTATGGCAACAAGAGCGAGACTACGGGGGCCGTGCGAATCACCCAGGACTTGGATATGGACATTGAAAACCGCCACGCCATTATCGTGGAAGATATTTTGGACAGCGGTTTGACCTTAAATTATCTCATCAACTATTTAAAGGGCAGAAAGCCCGCCTCCATTGAGGTATGCACGTTGCTAGACAAGCCGGAGCGGCGGCGGGCCCAGGTGTACCCCAAATACATGGGATTCACCATCCCAGATGCCTTTGTGGTAGGATATGGGCTGGATTTTGCCCAGCAGTATAGAAACCTGCCTTACATCGGGATACTGAAGCCAGAAGTGTATCAATAAGAGAGACAGGACGTGTACCCCTTCGAGTTATTTTCTGTATTTCCCCCGCTTAGGGCGGAGAACAGCACGAGACTGTTTCTAGAACAAGGCCAAAGGAGTGTGACATTTGAACAAAAAGCCGAGTAGAGCGAGTAATCTAGGTCTCTACGCACTGATTTTTATTATTATCGTTGGTACGATCTTTATGTTCAACCAGCCCAGCCGGAACGAGGCTGCGCTGGACTATTCTGACGTCCGCAGATTTTTCGAGACGGAGATGGTCAGAGAGTTCCGGATCGTGGACAACGAGATTGTCCTCTCGGTGCAGAAACCGGAAAATCCGGCGGGAGAGCTGACGGATATCACCTATGAATTGCGGAGTTTTGATCTGTTTTTCCAAGATCTCAACGACTTGGTAGTGGATCAATTCCAGCGGGAGATCATTCTGAGTTATAACTACTCCAGAGGTTGGCAGGCCCCCATCTGGATGCAGTTTATCCCCTATGTGCTGATCCTGGGTCTGTTTATGTTCATCTGGTACGCCATGATGAACCGTTCCGGCGGCGGCGGAGATCGGGGCGCCATGCGTTTTGGCAAGGCGAGAACCCGCCTCGGTACGGAAGAGAAAAAGAAAGTTTTCTTTGACGATGTGGCCGGTGCCGACGAGGAAAAAGCAGAACTTCAGGAGATTGTAGACTATCTGAAAGATCCGGCCCGCTACACGGAACTGGGGGCCAGAATCCCTACGGGCGTACTCTTAGTCGGCCCGCCGGGAACGGGTAAAACATTGATCGCCAAGGCGGTGGCCGGCGAGGCGGGAGTACAGTTCTTGAGTATCTCCGGTTCGGATTTTGTGGAACTCTATGTGGGCGTCGGCGCAAGCCGTGTCCGGGATCTCTTCGACCAGGCGAAGAAGACGGCCCCATGTATCATCTTCATCGACGAGATCGACGCCGTGGGCCGCCAGAGGGGCGCCGGTATGGGCGGCGGTCACGACGAGCGGGAACAGACGTTGAATCAACTGCTGGTAGAGATGGACGGGTTCGGCAACAACGAGGGCGTCATCGTCATCGCCGCCACCAACCGAAAAGATATTTTGGACAACGCCTTATTGCGGCCCGGGCGATTCGACCGCCAGGTCTATGTGGGTTTGCCCGATGTGAAAGGCCGTGAGGCCATCCTGAAAGTCCACGCCAAGGGCAAGCCCTTGGGCGACGATGTAGATTTGGCCTCTCTGGCCCGGGGAACACCCGGCTTTACAGGGGCCGATCTGGAGAATCTCTTAAATGAGGCCGCACTTCTGGCCGCCCGTGCCCACCACCGGTTCCTCACCATGGCGGACATGGAGGAGGCGGTGCTCAAAGTCCTGGCCGGGCCGGAGAAGAAGAGTAAAGTCATCACAGAGAAAGAGCGCAAGCTCACCGCCTACCACGAGGCGGGCCACGCCGTGTCGGCCTGGTATCTGGACAACGTGGATCCGGTGCACCAGATCACTATCATCCCCCGTGGGGGGGCGGGCGGCATGACCGTCTACCGGCCCCAGGAGGATAGATCCTACAGCTCCAAGAGCGATATGTTCGAGCGGATTGTCACCGCCATGGGCGGCAGAGTGGCGGAAAAGCTGTTCTTGGACGATATCTCCACGGGCGCTGTAGGGGATATCCAGCAGTCCACGGCTATCGCCCGCGCCATGGTTATGCAGTACGGCATGAGTGAGAAATTGGGCCCTATCTCCTTTGACTCCAGCGGCTCATCGGTGTTCATCGGGCGGGACTTCGCCCAGACCAAGGCCTACTCCGAGAAAGTCGCCGCTGCAATCGACGACGAGGTGAAAGCCATCTTTGATGCGGCCATGGAGCGGTGTGAACAGATCCTCTCCAAAAACAGTGACCTGGTCATCAAGACGGCGGAGTATCTGTTGGAGCATGAGACCATGGACGGCAACGTGTTCGCCTATCTCTGCCAGCACGGTGAACTGCCGACAACGTCTCTGGAGAAAGCCAGCATGTTCTCTGAGGCCGAAAAGATCAGACAAAACGTGCTGAAAGATGAAGGCGATGTGACGCCATAAAGAGAGAATCGAAGATGACGGGGACGATAAGAACAAAGACGGCGATTAAAAAAGACAGCAAGGGCGACCGACCCGGTCGCCCTTGTCATGTGGAGGAGTAAAGAAATGAACATGAGACTAGGCATTGTGGGCCTGCCCAATGTGGGCAAGAGCACACTGTTTAACGCCATTACCGAGGCGGGGGCCGAGTCGGCCAACTACCCGTTTTGCACCATTGATCCCAACGTGGGCACCGTGGCCGTGCCGGACAGCCGGCTGGATTTTTTAAACGAGCTATATAATCCGAAAAAGCGCACCCCGGCGGTGATTGAGTTTGTAGATATCGCAGGGCTGGTTCGAGGGGCGTTCCGGGGCGAGGGATTGGGGAACCAGTTTCTCTCCAACATCCGGCAGACCCATGCGATTATCCATGTGGTGCGCTGTTTTGACGATGAGAATATTATCCACGTAGAGGGTGGCACGGACCCCCTCCGGGACATTGATATTATCAACTTAGAGCTGATTATGAGCGATATGGAACTGATTACCCGGCGGATTGACCGGGCCAAGAAGAACGCCAAGGGCGGGGAGAAGCAATATCTGCGGGAGGCGGAGGTCTTCGAGGCCCTCTTGGCCCACTTGGACAAGGGACTGTGCGCCCGGAGTTTCGAGGCGCCGGAGCAGGACTTGGCGATTATCCGGCAGGCGGATCTTTTGAGCTTAAAACCTGTCATCTACGCCGCCAACATGGACGAGGCGGCCTTTGCCGATAAAAATAATCCCTATTACGCAAAAGTTGCGGACCTGGCGGCATCGGAGGGCGCCCAGGCGCTGCCCATCTGTGCCAAGGTGGAGCAGGAGATTGTAGAGCTGCCAGAGGAGGAGCGGGCGGTATTTCTGGCAGAGCTGGGGATCACCCAATCCGGCCTTGATCGGCTGATCCAGTGTTCCTACACCCTCTTGGGGCTGATTTCCTTTTTGACGGCAGGGCCGGAGGAGGTCCGGGCCTGGACGATCCAGCGCGGAACCCTGGCCCCCCAGGCGGCGGGGAAGATCCACACGGATTTTGAACGGGGCTTTATCCGGGCGGAGACGGTGGCCTTTGACGAGCTAAAGTCAGCCGGAAACATGGTCGCCGCCAAAGCCAAGGGCATTGTCCGCTCCGAGGGCAAGGAATATGTGGTACAGGACGGCGACGTGATCCTGTTTCGCTTTAATGTGTGATATATAGTGCCATGCCGGCCCCTGCCGCACTTGAAAATTGGGAGAGCATGTGCTATACTACCCGATAGTGCAGAGCAGACAACCATGATCTGTCCGGCACCAAAAATAATGGCATGGGAGAGGAGCTAGTTATGGCAGAATATGTAATTATGACCAACAGCACTTGTGACCTGACCGAGGAGATGATCCAAGCGCTGGGATTAACCGTGTTGACCCTGGGTCTCAACATCGGTGAGGAGACATTCAAGGAGATCCCAGTCAAGGCGTTTTATCAGAAAATCCGGGAAGGGGCTATGCCCACCACCAACGCCGCCAATATCGGCGAATACGTAGATGCGTTCGAGGCCATGTTACAAGACGGGAAAGATGTGTTGTGTCTGGTCTTCTCCTCTGCGCTCTCCACCACCTATAACTCCGCACTCATGGCCGCAGAAGAGATGCGAGAGAAATATCCGGACAGAAAATTATTTGTGGTAGACACCGTGAGCGCCTCTATGGGCGAGGGTCTTTTGGCCTGGTACGCAAGTGGATTAAAACAAGAGGGTAAGACCATTGAAGAGGTGCGGGACTGGGTAGAGGTGAACAAGCTAAACCTGGCCCACTGGTTCACCGTCAATGATCTGGATCACTTAAAGCGGGGCGGTAGAATCTCTGCCGCAAAAGCCCTTATGGGCAGCATGTTGGGCATTAAGCCCATCCTCCGGATCAATGACGAGGGGAAACTTGTCCCGGCGGATAAAGTGCGGGGGCGGCAGCAATCACTGCTCCGCCTGTTGGATCAGATGGAGAAAACCGGTGTAAATCTCGCCGATCAGACCATTTTCATCAGCCACAGCGATTGCTATGACGACGCCAAATGGCTGGCGGATCAGATCCAAGAGAAGTATGGCGTGAAAGAGGTTGTCATCAACTACATCGGCCCGGTAATCGGGTCCCATACGGGGATCGGAACCGTTGCCCTGTTCTTTATGGCGACAGGGAGAGAGTAAAAACCTACATAGATCGCAAGGGGCCGGTGCAGATGCGCTGGCCCCTTGTTAAATGGTCGATTTTGCATAGTTTTGGATTGATTTTATTAACAATTATTTTCCTTTTGATCCTATAATTACAACAAATATGTCTTTGGAAGGAAAAGAAAATGAAGAAAATTTTGAGAAGCGCATTGCTGCTCTCCCTACTGTCCGTGCTCCTGCTTGTCGGTTGTGCCGGGGAACCAGAATCGGCTCCAACGCCGGAACCAACCCCAGAGGTTGTGCAAACACCCGCCCCCGAAATGGAGCCGGAATCAACCCCAGAACCCGACCCAGAGCCGGAAACGGCACCAGAGCCCGCAACGGCATCAGGCGAGATTGTGACAGAGTTAACGGATCGTGCAAATTATTGGATAGAGTTTGAAGGTCTCCGGCTTGCTGTAGGCGATGCATTTACGGTGCTCGAAGAACAGTTCAAAATCGGGCCGTTGAGTGAGGGCATTTTAGATGAGACATTGGCCCCCAATACACGTGTGTCTATTTATTTTCACCCCTGGGCAGATGAGCAGAGGATAGGAGAAAATGCCTCTGTGTCGCTGGCAAACTTGACAGACGAGGAAATATTAGTCCGTGACGGTGAAATTTTTAGCTTTCATATCAGCGGGCGCTTTGTGGAGGGGTCTCTTGCCGAAGGGTTTTTCAGAAATGAGTCTGCCGGGTTTTCCTTTATCAATGGAATCGAAATCGGCGTAACCACGAGCCAGGAGATACTGGATATGTTTGGTGAGCCGACGCAAACGACTGAAACAAACATGAGTTTAAGCCATGTATTCAATCCAATTCCGCTTGATGTTCAAAGTGGATACACCTTTATCTTTGACCAACAGACAGACCTGCTACTCCGTGTTCAAATGGCGTTTCTCGACTAAATTTGAGGCGGCCCCAATCAGCGGGGACGCTTGCCGCCGAGCACGTATATGGAGCGGGGTGTATGCGGAAAGTTACCCCCCGAAAATCCCCCGCAGGCCGTCGATTAGCTCCAATGTTCGGAACCGTACCTGATACCCGGATTCGCCGCCGGTGATGAGGGCGATCTCCTCTCCGGTGAGGGCGTCGGCCTCTATGATTCCGGCGCCGCTTTCGGCGGCCTCCAGACAGAGGGGGGGAAACACCACGCACCACCAGTTTTCTCCCCGGGCCGTGCCGATCTCCACCCGCAGGGCGCTGTATCGCCCGGCCGGGAGGGTGAAAGACTCGTAGGCCCGGGTGGGGTGGCGCTGGTACGTCAGGGCGACGGAGACCGGGTCATCCCGCCCCCAGTGGGATACGGCGGCCTGTGCCGTCTCGGTGATCCGGGGGAGGAGGGCGGTGAGAACCGCCTCGGCCTCGGCCCGGTCCGTCTCGCCCTCCAGCAGGGGAGCGGCCACTTCCAAGACCTGATCCCGGACGTGTAGTTTCAGCGCTTGATCGTCTGCCGCATCAGAGTTTGCCACTACATGGAGCCGGATCAGCCTGTCGGACAAGCCCTGCTGCCGCTGTTCGAGTAACGCACCCCACAATACGGCGACCGCCAGGGCCACCAAAAGGGAGAGTTCCCATACTTTGAGTTTCATAAAAAACACGCACCGCCTTATCCTATGTAATGCTCATAGGATACCCGGTGCGTGTGGTGTTTATACGGGGGCTTTGTGGCGTACTTAAATGATGATCCCCCGATTTCTCGTCAAAAACGTCTCGGGATACGTCTCTTTCAACCGCTCCCACGCCGCTTTCGCCAGGGATTCATCGTCGAACAGGCCAAATACGGCGGGGCCTGTCCCGGTCATGGAGGCGCCCAGGGCGCCGCAGTCTAGGAGGGTGCTTTTGATCTGGGCAACATCTTTGCTCCGGCTGTCCAGTACGTCCTCAAAGACGTTGTACATCCGCAGGGCCACCTCGCCCAGTTGACCTGTCTCCAATGCGCCGAGAATCCCCTCCGTATCCGGCCGGTGGCGGATTTTTCCGCAGTCGATCCGGGCGAAGAGGCTGGCGGTGGAGATGGAGAACTTGGGCTTTGCGATGACAATATGACAGGGCGGCAGGGGAGAGAGCGGGGTCATCACATCCCCACGGCCCTCAGCCAAAACTGTGCCGCCGGCGATGCAGTAGGGCACATCGGAACCCAGCAATCCGCCCAATTCTTGCAGCCGCTCTACGGGGAGAGTTGTCCCCATCAGGGCGTCTAAGCCCCGCAAGACCGCTGCCGCATTGGAGCTTCCCCCGGCCATTCCGGCTCCCACGGGGATCCGCTTGTGGAGGCGGATGGATACCTGCTGTTCCGGCAGGCCCAGTTCCCGGAAGAAAACCGCCGCCGCTTTTACAGCGATGTTCCGGCCATCGGCGGGGAGATAGGGCAGATTAGACGTCGCCCGGATGCCCCGTCCCTGGGTCACGGTGATGTCCAGACGGTCGTGGAGTTCCACGGTCTCCATAACCATTTTCAGATCGTGATATCCGGTGGGGCGCTTTTGCAGCACGTCCAGGGATAGATTTAATTTTCCATAGGCCAGTACAGTCGTCTCCATCAGGCGTCATCCCTGAAGAGCAGATCCATTAGCACTGTGCCATCGGGGAGGTATTCGCCCCGCTCCCCGCTTGCCTCACAGTAGGTCTGGCCGCTGTTTTGATTGTTTCGGCTGTCGTAGAGCAAGAAGGGCACCGGTTCCCCGTCGTGGCCCCGGGTGGACATGAGGGTCTTGTGGTCGGCGAGATACAGAATGCGATACTCTGTGATTCCCGCCCGGTCGAGGCACTTCAGCAGATAGGCCATGACCCGGCTGTCCAGCCATTCGATGGCCTGGAGTTTGCCGTCTAAATCTCCGTTGTGGGTACACTCGTCAGGGGCCTCTACGTGGACGGCCACGAAATCCCCGTTGGTCAACAGGGAGTGGACAGCGGCCTCCACCTTGCCCTCGTAATTGGTGTGGAGTTCCCCTGTGGCACCGGGAACGGAGATAGGGATCAGGCCCATGAGCGCACCGATCCCGTGGCAGAGGGGGACGGCGCTGATGACGCCCCCCGTCTTGCCGTATTGCGCTGGGAAATTCGGCAATTCCACCGCCGTACCCTCGGCCCAGATCCAGATGCCGTTGGCGGGCAGTTGCCCCGCCTCCCGTCTGGCCTGATTAACGGGGTGGTTGTCCAAGATCGTGTGGGCCAGTTCCATCAAATCCCGGAGCATCTTGGCGGTCTCGTTGCCTGACGGCAGGATCGGCCCGATGGGCTCGCCTAAATGATCATGGGGCGGGCGCAGGTGGATGCCCTGTAAATCTGCCCCGGTCTGAACGGCCATATGGCGGAAACTGGGTGCGGGGTGGACGGACAATCCCGCCGTCTCCGCCGCCGAGGCGAACCGGGAGTCGGTAAACAGGAATTCGATCAGGGACATGGAGGACTCCCCCTCAATGCCCCCTGCGCTGTGGGATAAGATGCGCTTTTCCGCAAAGGGGAGAGGTGCATCCTCATAGGTGACCATATTACAGCGATAGGCGGCGCTGCCGGGGGCCAAGGCGATTCCCGAGGCGGCGGCCTCCAGGGGCGCCCGGCCCGTGTAATAGCGATGGGGGTCGGCCCCGAAGATGGACAAAATCCCCGTATCGCTCCCGGCGGGCAGGCCCTCTGGGATCGTCCGCACGCTGCCTACCCGGCCCCTGTCCGCCAAATCGTCGATCACGGGGGTGGCGGCGTATTGGAGGGGAGTTTTGCCGCCCAGGGCCTCTATGGGGTTGTCGGCCATCCCATCGCCGATGAGTAATAGATATTTCATAGGTTGTGTCTCTCCTGATGTGTTTCAATCATAATCTACTTTATTATACTACAGAACAGCAGAGAAGCCAATACTTTGCCCAGCCCTTATTCCCCTCCGTGGAGGGGTGGACGCCCCAGGCGGACGGGGTGGTTCGTGGGCAGGGCGAGGACACGGTGCGCCGAGGGCGTCGCACCCTACAGGATGGTGGGGCTTGTCTCGTTGAAAAATAGGTCTTGCAAAGCATTTCTAATCGGGTTATCCTCTATGGTAGGGCGGTTTTTGATGCCTTAGAAAGAGGAAAAATAGATGAATCAGAAACAGATAACAGCGTTAGAAAAGGCAATAGACAGCGACTATCGTAACATAGCGGGAATGGTTGTCCGAAAAGAGGGGAAAACGCTGTATGAAACGTATTTCAACGACTGTACTCCCACGACCGCTATCCATGTATTTTCCGTGACAAAAAGTATTGTCTCCATATTGATTGGGATCGCCATTGACAAAGGATATATCAAAAGCATAGATCAGAACGTATTGGATTTTTTCCCGGACTACATAAGTAAGCGAGGTGAAAAAACCATCCAGGGCATTACGATTCAACATATGCTGACCATGACAGCCCCATATAAATACAGGTCGGCCCCGTATACAAAGTATTTCACAAGCCATGACTGGGTAAAGGCCGCACTTGATCTCTTGGGCGGCAAGGGGATCATCGGGGAATTTCGATATACCCCCCTCATAGGGCCGGATATTTTATCGGGTATTCTGGCAAGCGCAACCGGGCAATCCGTGCTTGACTTCGCAACAGAATATTTATTTGCGCCACTGGGGATTGCGGTTGAAAATACGATCATGTTCAAAGACAAAGAGGAGCAGCTCGCATTTCTGAAAGCGAAAAATATCAGCGGTTGGGTGGCTGATCCGAAAGGGAACCATACAGCGGGCTGGGGTCTGACCATGACCGCTATGGACATGGCGAAAATAGGGCAATTATACTTGAACGGCGGAATATGGAACGGCAAACGAATCATATCGGCTGGATGGGTAGATGAAAGTACAAAAGAACATAGCCGCTGGGGAACACACAATTTGCCATACGGATATTTGTGGTGGCCGGAAATCGGGAATGGATACGGGGCTATGGGGGATAGCGGAAATATAATTTATGTGAATGCAAACAAAAAGCTGGTCATTTCTATCGCATCTCTCTATAAGCCCACGGCGAAAGATCGGATCAGGTTGATTATGGAGTATATTGAGCCGATGATTTAATTTGAATACGACACACTGTTGTCACAGACAATAGGAACACCTTTGAGAAGTTGCTTGTAATCCTTGAATTTACGCACTTTAGCAAGAACCAAACAGTCAGCAGACGCTATAAGAACAAAGAGGTAATCAATGAATATACCGTGAGCGTGGCTGTAAATATGGCGGGATTAAATATCTCAACAGAATGAGGCGTGTATCTTGCTCTTCGATCCAAAGTCAAAAACACAACCTATGCTAGGCAAGGCCGAGAGTATAAAAACTCCCGGCCTTTTTTGTTGTCCGTACAGAAAATTCCCAGTGAATGCCTCAATCTATTCCTTTTTGAGGAATCGTAACTGTAAACAAAACCCCAACCCGCTCATCACTCTCCAACCGAACTGTCCCGCCCAAGCTCTCTACTGCGTGTTTTACAATCGAAAGCCCAAGTCCTGTGCCGCCGGCTGCTTTGCTTCGCCCGCTGTCTATGCGATAAAACCGTTCAAACATCCTCGGTTGATGCCCTAAGGGAATTGGCTCTCCATCGTTACGAATTGAAAAAACAATCTCCTCGGCGTTCGCAGCTAGATGAATTTCCACGCGCCCATTCGGTCGTGTATAGTTCACAGCATTGACGATAAGATTGCTGAACATCTCATAGACATTTTTCCGATTCGCACAGAGTATGATCGGCTCTATTTCAATATCTACCCTAAGCTGCTCTTGTTCGATTTGGGTCATCAGCTCATCCACGCACGCTTGGATAAGCTGCGCCAGATTTATGTCCTCTTTTTCCCCGGCAGTTTCGCCGCTCTCTAGCCTGTTAATCATAATAATGTCGTTAATCAGACGGTGAAGCCGCTCCGCCTCAACTCCGATTCGTTGGAGCAATTCTCGCTTCTGCTCTTCTCCCAGCGGCACATCCGCACACAAAAGTTCTGCACTGCCTTTGATTGCGGTAACTGGTGTTTTCAGCTCGTGGCTTGCATTTGCGAAAAAATCTCGCCGCAAAAATGACGCTTCCCGGCTTTCAAGGGTCAAATCGTTGAATTTCTGTGCAATCTCTTTTAACTCCTTGTAGGGGTAATCGTCAGGATCTAAATATGGGCGCACAATCCCTCTGTTCATCATATCATCTCGGAGCTGCATAACAGGGGCGGCACGTATGACAAATTTCTTCATTTTTCATTGCCCCCTATAAACCGATAGCCAACGCTGCGTACTGTCTTAATATACTCTCGCTCCGAATCCACCGCCCGGAGTTTTTGCCGCAGAGTTGCGATGTGAATATCCAAAGTTCGTGTTTCGCCGTAGTAATCGTCACCCCAAACTTTGCCGAGCAGTTCCTCACGGTCAATCGCCCGTTCTTGATGTTCCATCAAAATATGCAAAAGTGCAAATTCCTTAAATGTAAGCTCTAGCGGAATCTCTGCCACTACGACCTCTCGTGTTGCCGCATTGAGTGTAAGTGCGCCCGCCGACCACATCTGCTCCGGCTCTTTTTGTTCTGCCACACGCCGTAGTTGCGCCCGCACACGGGCGCAAAGTTCCAAAACGCTAAAGGGCTTCGTGATATAATCATCCGCCCCTGCGTCTAGACCGATCACCTTATCAAGTTCTGTATCTCGTGCCGTAAGCATGATAATGGGGACGTGACGAATTGACTTTGACTGGCGAATTTTCCGCACAGCCTCAATGCCGTCCATCCCATCCATCATAATATCAAAAATTGCTACGGCGGGCGGGGCTTGCTCCATCGACAGAATAGCGTCCTCCGCAGAGCCAAAGCCCACTGGAACATAGCCATGACTAGAAAGCGTCACCTCAACTAAGCGGCGAATGCTTTCATCGTCTTCTACAATCACAATGCGTTCATTCATCTAAAAAATCCTATCATTTTTCCGTATGCCTGTTTTGTAAAACTCCACCCATTCGCAGATGTTTTCGGCATGATCTCCTATGCGTTCCAGATACTTGATAATCAGCAAATAATCCAAGACCGCATCCAT
>Ga0123355_10000423_pt1 | contig 55267 bp, 53 predicted proteins | sample TergutEmb28metaG_3_FD_89872 | JGI IMG/M metagenome (GOLD analysis project Ga0123355, IMG submission 89872) | Embiratermes neotenicus P1 segment gut microbial communities from Petit-Saut dam, French Guiana - Emb289 P1 | ecosystem: Host-associated > Arthropoda: Insects > Digestive system > Gut ... | reverse complement strand
TTTTCATTGCCTTGCGTCAGCAAGGCGGCTTCAAACCAAGCGAAAATCACTCGAAAATTGACATACGTCAGGTGCTTGCAGTTTTAGCAGAGCGGATTTTTGTCTATGTGTTGACAAAGACCGTAGGTAATACTTTTGTATTGGCAAGGGATTTGGCAAGACATAGGCGGAAATACGCCTGATAAAACCGATGGGCGTTCGAATCCCTCTACCCTACGAAAAGCCTCTATCTGTATTTCTACACAGACGGAGGCTTTTTCATTGTACTAACTGCTGTAGTTTTCTAGCTCAATTATTAGTTCACTTACTGGCTCATGTTTTTTCTGGCACCAATGATTAATAAAATTGGTAACACGAAATCAGCAGGCATGAGTATCAGAGACATCATTCCAAGATCGCCCAAATATGCAAACACACCCAAAAACGCTATAATTACATAATACAAAATAGTTGCGGATATGCAAGCGACTCCAAGTCCTAGTAACAAGCCGGCCTTTTCCCTATTTTGGCTGTTCATCACTCCGAGTATACCCACAATTGTAACATATGCATAAATGAATATTGGCGCAATATAGTAGAATCGCCAAGCACCAAGCATGGCTTCTCCCCCAAACATCCATAACCACTGAAACGGGTCAACAAGTACATATGCCGATCCGATGTGTATTAACATTCCGAGTGCACCGAATATAATACATAAAATACTGACCACTCTTATAATTTTTCCACCCGGTGTATTATCGATAGGTTGACTTAAGTGCGGATATGGCGGTGGATATTGAGAGTACTGCTGTTGTGGTTGTGGCGGAGGGTATTGTGCGTACTGTTGTTGCGGTGGGTATTGCGTGTGCTGTTGCGGTGGTGGATATTGCTGTTGCGGCGGTGGATATTGCTGTTGCGGCGGATTTTGCGTGTACTGCTGTTGTTGCTGACCTTGCGGTGGTTGATGCACTTGTTGTGCACCACATCTATCACAAAACTGTGCGTTAACTGCGATAGGAGCTCTACAATTTGTGCAGTGTTGATTATGCATGATTTCGTTCACCCTTTCATTTTGTGTACACTTCAATTCAATTTTCGACTTCTACAAGTCGAAAACATCAAGTTTTCTGAAGGAGATTGTACTCCTACTGAAAGACAATTCCGCCTAGAGAGGCGGGGGTCTTAACCCACATCTTGACTTCGTCAAGACCCCCACTTCAAACGCCAAAGGCGTTAAGTGGCGGGTACAATAAAAGTATACTATGTCTAAGTTTTTCACGTACTTATTACAGCTTGGTTTATCGTAACACTCGACCACTACCGTCGCCACCCATGAGCTTTTCTACATCAGAAACATCCACTCGATTAAAGTCTCCGGCGATAGAATGCTTAAGACAACTGGCTGCAACTGCGAACTCTAATGCATCTTGATGGGATTCATAGTGGTTTAAGCCATAAATCAGACCCGCAGAGAAAGAATCTCCGCCTCCTACTCGATCGATGATGTCGTTAATCATATAGTGCTTGCTCTCGATAAAGTTGGCACGATCATTGAGGCACGCAGCCCAACCATTTATATCAGCACTCTTGCTTTCACGCAAAGTAATCGCGATTAACTTCATGTCAGGATATTGACGAAGCACTTCATCAGAAAGCGCTTTATATTTCACACGATCCAACTCGCCATGCTCTACAGACACATCACAAGTAATGCCAAGGCATTTCTGCACATCCTCTTCGTTTGCAATTACTACATCTACATATTTAACAAGCTCAACCATAACCTCCGGTGCAGTCTTGCCATATTTCCATAGGTTTTTGCGGAAATTCAAGTCACAAGATACTGTGACTCCACGCTTCTTTGCTTCTTTTACACTCTCCAGGGAGAGCTCCATAGCAGACTCGCTAATAGCGGGCGTAATACCGGTAATATGAAACCATCCGGCACCATCAAGTGCTTTGTCCCAGTCTATGTCACCGGGCTTTGCTTCTGCGATTGCAGACCCTGCTCTATCGTAAACCACCTTACTCGGCAGTTGGTTGGCACCGCTTTCGAGGAAATAAATCCCCATACGACCGGGTCCGCGGAGAATACGAGTGGTATCTACACCAAATCTACGTAACTCGCCAATACAATGATCGCCTAAAACATTTTCCGGCAACACTGAAAGAAATGCCGCATCGCATCCGTAATTTGACAGAGAAACTGCCACATTGGCCTCTCCGCCACCAAATGTCGCTTCTAACATATTGTTTTGAAAAAAGCGTTCAACTCCTGGTGCTTTTAGTCGCAACATAATTTCGCCGAATGATAAATATTTCAAATTAAATCGTCTCCTACTTTCTATATATTCCCCGTCTCTCGGAAATTTCTCCACACATTTTCAAAGAAGTCATCATCTTGTGGAATTGGGCGTACATTCCGCCATGTGTGATGGCAAGCATTTTGTGCAAACTCCGATTCCTGTACAAGATTGCCGCGACTTCCGTCATCCAAGGTAAATGTAAACATATCCGGTAACGATGGGAAAGGCTTCTCACCATACTTAGTTGAGTATAATGCACTTCCTCTACTTTTTCCACTCTTTTCTATGTAGTCACGCATGGCACTAAGGTACACACCTTGACTGATTAGCATGTCGAAAAGTCGATATACTTTCCACGTTTCCTGTGGATCGTTAATGCGAACCTTTTCCCTAAATGATGCAAGTAAGGTCTGCACATCAGCCAGTGTACGCTCAAGATTTTCACAATCCCGGATTGCACCACCGTAACGACTCATCTGTATGGCACAATTTTCCCATAGCTCAGTGACTGTTTCACTGTCGCTCATCACAGCATCAGCAAGTTCTATTGTTTCAGCAATTGCAGTATTTACTTGTTCATCAAAATTGACAGTCACATTTCCTGTACGCTTCGTTGCAACATACATTGCGGCACGGGTACTGCCGACTTGACCTGCGTTCAATGCACTTCCACCCGGACGGTAGATCCCGTGGCTTGCAGCAGCTTCGCCAACGGCAAAGAAGCCCTCTACACTCGTCTGCCACCAAGCGTCAATGCCAAGTCCGCCATTATTATGCTGTGCACATAGTGCAATCTCTAAAAGCTCTGACTTGAGGTCAACACCTTTGTCCATATAAAAATCGACTGATGGTGTATTCATATGCAAAAGTCGCTCGATTGGTGACCCGAAACAAGCTCCGGCTTCTTCCAAATAAACTCGCGCCTCATCAGAAAGTGCTGAAAAGTCAATATCTTCCCCATCGGGGTTATCTCTAAAGTCAAGAAACACTCTACGACCTTTGCAAGTTTCCATATATACAAGTATATCAATGATGGACGAACCATCAGCTACTTTACGTACATCAAACGGCCATTGGTATCCCTTGAAGAAAATATTGCTCAGCATCTCTCCACGATCTGTAAAAAAGTCGCTAAGAAATTCATGCGCATTATCGCCGTTTTGATCTGTCGAAACAAATTTCGGAAGCACTTGCATAAATGTTCCCGAAACATTCCATCTTGGAGCAATTGAAGATAGACCAAACTGCCATTCAGTCAAATTCTTACCTTTAACACCGGCTTCAAACGCAATCCCACTTGCACCATAATGTCCAACCGGAAATACGCTGTCGTGATACATTCCGGCGGGACCACCTGTGGCATATATAATGTTTTTACAGCAGAGTACAACAAATTGTTCTGAAGTGCCTTGCTTGTCCAGTGACAGACACAAGACACCAGTCACCTGATTGTCTTTCACAAGGATTTTGATAACTTGCATACTGTCAAAAATCTGAACATTCTTTGCATTAACAGATTTTTCTAGTTGCTCGGTCATCATCTTTGACGTATATGGTCCAACACTTGTTGCACGCCGCCGCGGGTCGTGATCAGTTTTGTAGCCGATATACTCACCGTAATGATTTCGCGGAAAAGGAACTCCCAGCTCCACAAGTCGCAAGAAGCTTCCGGCTGACAGAGCCGCTTCACAAAGAGCCAAATCTCCATCAACACATTGTCCGTCAAAGAGCGTTTGGGCCATTTCACCGACACTATCCGGCTCATTTCCCGAGAGAGTTAATTTGTAATATGTCTGCTTGTCAGAACCTGTATTGCGAGATGTCCCGACCGTAATGCCCTCTGTGACAATTGCAATATCCGTTTGTCCGTATTGGTGCAGACGGTCAGCGGCATTGTATCCAGCGGCACCCGTGCCTACAACTATCGTGTTGTAGGTATATACGGGAATACTATATTTTCCCAAATGAATCGTAGTTGATTGCTTCATAAGGTCAATTCCTTCAAAATTATCATAATCGCTTTATGTGAAAGCCGCCGTCAACATCTACATAATTCCCCGTTGTATAGAGGAAAGAATCTCCGCAAAACGCACTTACAGCTGTAGCGACGTCCTCCGATGTCCCCCATCGATTGAGTGGGAATATACCGGCTTCAATTAGTTTGTCATATTTTTCACGGACAGTGCTTGTCATATCGGTTGAAATCACTCCCGGGCGAATTTCATGCACATATATCCCATCACGTGCAAGGCGATCGGCAAACAACTTCGTCACCATAGAAATCCCCGCTTTCGAAATGCAATATTCTCCACGATTGATCGATGACACTTCGGCGGAACAGGAAGATATGTTGATAATCGTGCCACGCTTCGCCCCGATACAGTCTTGGGTGAGCATTTGTTTTGCAACAAGTTGACTCATGAATAATGTGCCTTTTGTATTAATGTTTATCACCCGGTCGAAGCTCTCCTCTGACATTTCCAGCAGATCGGCTCGTGTTGCAGGTGCAACACCCGCATTGTTCACAAGTACATGAATACCATCAAATGCAGAGACCGCTTCTTTCACAAGTCGCACACGGTCTTCAGTCTTGTCTATAGTCCCTTGTACGTATATCCAGTCTGTTTTATCGGCATCCAAAATATTCAAATTCTCACGGCTCGCCTCTATGTCACCGCGTGCCATCAGTACAAGATTATATCCTTCAAGACCAAGTTGTCTTGCAATTGCGAATCCGATTCCACGGCTTCCGCCGGTTATGATCGCTGTTTTCTTCATGAAGTTTCCTCAACTCTCACTTTACTTATATTGATTTCTCACGCAGGGTAGAGGGATTCGAACCCCTCTACCTTAGAAGTGCATCTTCTCGAGCTTCTTTAAAAAGTGGGGCATAAACCTCTTTGTCACGTATAACACAGCCTGTACGACCATGGTCACGCATGATCTGTGTGCATTTTGAACACGCAATACAGACCTTGCTCACATCCATGGTGCCCATGGATATATCTCGCGGTGCGTCCGGATATGCAAAGCTCAAGCGACCCAGACCAACAAAACCACAGCTTCCATTTTCCAGATTTGCAGCACCCGCATTAGGCACAAACTCTCTCAACCAGCTATATCCGCTGCCAATGACAGAAACTGCTCCTACCGCTTGCTGGATGTCACGGGTCATTTTAAATAGTCGTGCCACACCTTCCAGTGGGTGCTCGTTGGGCACAGGAGTACCCAGAACGCCGGTATCGAAAGGTCGCGATATATTCGGTCTGGTATAATATGGGTTGCCGGCAGATGTACATATAAGTTGCACACCGTTTTCTACCAATAGTTTTGAAAGGTGCACAGGTTCGCTCGAATCATATTCCATATTGCCGTCTTCCGGCTTCACGCCAAAGCCATAGGGATAAGGGTGTGCATCATAGGTATTAAGCCTGACTGCTATAATGAAATCATCAGAGACGGCTTTCTTCACTTCCCTTATTATATCAAGCAATAGCCTTGTACGATTTTCGAAGCTCCCGCCATATTTCCCGGGTCGACTGTGTGCGGCAAGCAGCTCACTCAACAGATATCGGTGACAAGCTTTGATATCTACTCCATCAAAACCACATTCCTGTGCCAGTTGTGCCGCCTTGACATAGTATTCTGGAAGACTTTCCAGATACGAGTCAGATACGGGCTGATAGCTTTCATCAATGCCTACGCGCGGATCAAGCATCGGGTCGTGGTGTGAAATGATTGGCGTCATTTTATGCCCTTCCGGACGACTATATCGCCCGGCATGAGTAAGCTGTAATATATGGACAGGCTTATGACTTTCGCCATTCTTTTCCGCCGCCACTACATTACATTTCTTAATGAGTTTCGTAAGTAACTCTGCATTTTGCTCTGTCAAAACCATGTGACGCGGATTTGCACGAGCTTCAGGCAAGACAGCACAGGCTTCCCACCACAATAGCCCAGCACCTCCTGCTGCAAAGCGAAGATATCGCCGCTCTGTGAGTTGCGTAGGAGAACCATCCGCAGTGCAGTCGCAACCTTCCATTGGTAAAATTGCCATTGCATTTGGTGCAGTTTTCGTTCCAACGCTAACTGTTCCGGCTAGTGCCGAAAAATCTTCTGTTAGCTCAATGTTGCAGCCAAGCTTTGCTATTTTCTCACGCAGTTCATTAAGACTTGTGAAATTAAATTGTTCGTGCTGTGCCATATTTCCCTCCTGCGACCTCTACCCTAGTTGTCGTATAAGTTCATCAGAATCCATAACCATGCCATACTTATTGGCAGTGTTTTCTAATGTTGCTTGCTGTTGCAATGGATCCCAAGTTGAAACACAGTCTGACACAGCAATCATTTTGAAGCCCTCACAAAAGCCGTCATGTATTGTATCTCCAACGCAAATTTGCGTAACAGTGCCTGTAACTGCAACTGTATCAACACCTTCACTAAGAAGTATGTCCGTGAGAGGTGAATTGCGGAAAGATGAATAGTGGTACTTATCAAACACGTAGTCTTCCGGCATAATCGGCTTTAGTTCATCAATGATATCAGCACATTGTTGTGTTTTGTCAATATCCGGATAATAACGCTCATATCCTCGTCTACAACAATTCTCTGTTGCAATTTGTGGAGACCAGTTCCAACGCAAGTTCGGAGCCTTGCCGGTGACAAACTTCGTGAATATTACAGGCATACCTGCCTCTCGTGCAAATGCAATCAACTTTTGGTTCGCCGGAACTGTCGGCAGTGCCTCCTTAACACATAAGGCTCCACCTTCTCGAACAAAATCGTTTTGTAAATCTACAATAAGTAGTGCTGTTTTCTCTTTTTTCACCTCAAATATTTTTGACATTACGTGCGCTCCTCTCAATTCCTATAATATATATCTTGAATGTATCTTAACTATGCTAAAACATAAGAAACAGACCAAATGCTCCAATTAGAACTATTAAGATTATTGTGCTAATAAATGTGAGAACCAGACCTGCAATCGCCAATCCTCTCGGACTTTTGAAGACACCAATAAAAGAGAACAGAAGACCCAATAGCCACAATATCCAACTTAGTACAGGTATCCAGCAAAATATCAACCCGAGCAGAGCCAGTACGAAGCCGGCGGTACCAAGACCGTTTGTTTTTCTCTCTTGAACTACATAAGTAACATGAGTACCCCCTCCATACACCGGTTGTTGATATATTGGTGGCGGTGGCTGTTGATATGGTGTTGGTGGCGGATGTTGCTGATACGATGTTTGTGATGGATGCTGATGATGATTGGCTTGTTGGTATCTTGTCGCAGATGGTTGCTGTACGATTTGTGCACCACAATTCATGCATGTCTGCATATCCGCTGCGATTGCACTTCTACAACTCGAACAAAATAGATTACTCATCGCTTTCCCTCTTTCTGATATATTGGTCTGCCTTGCTATATTATCAATTTTTACAGTAAATGTAAATCGAATTTTCAAATTAGTTTTCGACTTCTAAAGTCGAAAACATCAGGTTTCAGATTGTAGATTGTACTCCCACTGAAATACGTTCCGCCTAAAGAGCGGGGGTCTTAACCCCAAAACGCCCACTTCAAACGCCAAAGGCGTTAAGTGGCGGGTATGATAAAATATTTTTTAAACCACTTGCATATAGATAAAAGCCCCCGTCTGCGAGCTTCACACAGATAGAGGCTTTCATTGTTTGCATATGTATTTTATTACTTAAGTTCGACTTCTGCACCAACTGCTGTGAGCTTTTCTTTTAGCTCGTTTGCTTCGTCTGTGCTTACGCCTTCTTTAATTTTCGCCGGTACTCCTTCAACAAGAGCTTTGGCTTCTGCTAATCCAAGACCTGTAATTGTGCGTACTTCTTTGATAACCTTAACTTTTTCTGCACCAAAGCTTGTCATAACAACGTCAAATTCTGATTTTGCTTCTGCTGCACCGCCATCAGCTGCGCCACCGCCTGCTGCTGGAGCTGCCATTGCTGCTGCTGATACACCAAATACTTCTTCTAGTTCCTTAACCATATCTGAAAGTTCGATTACTGTCAGAGTTTTAATCTCTTCTATAAGAGCAGTTACTTTTTCGCTTGCCATTATTTCTAATACCTCCATTTAGTATTTTTATTATATTGTGCTAATTCATTTTAATATAATCTGTTTATTATTCTGCTGTTTCTTCTTTAGCTTCTTCGGCTGGTGTCTCTTCAGCTGGAGCCTCTTCTTTTGCTTCCTCTGCTACAGGAGCAGCTTCAGCTGGGGCTTCTTCCTTAGCTTCTTCAGCTTTTGCTTCTTCGGCTGGAGCTTCAGCTTCAACTTCAACGTCTACCGGACCGTCTTTTTCAGCTATTGCTTTAAGGACGATAGCGAGACTCGTAATTGGTGCAAGAAGCGTTCCGAGGAATTGAGCTTGAAGGACAGGTAGAGCCGGAATGCTTGCAATCGATTTGACCTCATCAGCTGTAAGTACTTTTCCATCCATAAAACCGGCTTTAATTTCAAAGTAATCAGGCAGTTTGTCTGCAAACTCTTTAACTATTTTTGCCGGAGCTATTGGATCGTCTTTACTGACAGCTAGCGATGTTGTTCCGTTTAGTATGGAATCAAGATCGTCAAACCCAACATTCTTAATCGCAAACTTCATCAATCTGTTTCTAACTACTGAATAATCTACATTTGCTTCACGCATTTTTACACGTAATTCTGTATCTTCAGTAACCTTGATACCTTTGTAGTCTACAAAAACACCGGATTGTGACTTTAGACTTTCTGTCATTTCGTCAACGAGCAATTTCTTTTCCGCTAATATTTTTTCACTTGGCATATTTTTCACCTCCATCTTTTTGTTCTTGCGTCTACCAAAAAAATGCTCCCGTCAAAAGACATGGAGCATCGACCAATGTTATATAAGGCCGCCCTCGGCTGGATTTACCAAAGCTATAAAGCTCTTCACCAACTGTCTTTGGAACGCTGAATGATAATATCAAAATATCTAGGACTTGTCAACACTTTTTATGAATACAAAGTCACAGAATACATGGGGCGGTTGGTTGGATGTGCGGTATGATGGAAAATGTAGAGTATTTGATTTGAAACGTGTATAGACTTTTGAAAATCGTGTTGGTATAATAATAAATGTTCCAAAAAAATTCAGCAAAGGAGCATATAACATGAAAAACAGAAGCATTATCGATGATTGTTCAAGAAAAAGAGCACGTAATATTACGAATAAAGCCAAATCCCTTGGTGCTGTTTCTTCAGTTGATGCTGCATTTTCAAAACACCCTGTAGAAAGCGAAGTTCACGAGGGTAAGCTCGAATATTGGAGCTCAAGCAACGAAAAAGGAAATTCAGATTATGAACTCGGCGAAATTGTTTTGGTTAACAATTTCAATTATAGCGATGGACGTAAAGGGTCGCTTCATAGTTTTGTCATCATGGATATTGTAGAAGATGAAGTAACTTTAGCAGACCTTGAATATCTATGCTTTTTAGTTTCATCAAACACAAGTAAAAATAATAATGTAAATCCTAAGTTCCCGTATAACGAACCTCTGACGGCTGACGACAACACAGGTTTGCTCAAAGATAGTCATGTAAAGTGTGATGAATTTTTTAGTATTGTCAACAAAGATAATATTATAATGAAAATTGGATACATAACAGTTGAGCAATACAATAGGTTTCTTGACCTTTACGAACTGTATGAGCGTAGTTCTGGCTCTAACAAGCATCTTTAAGCATCCGCAAGGGTGCTTTTTTTGTTAAATTTTTCTACACCATCACTACGTTCATAAAATCATATAGTGCCAACGTGTCTATGGGTATCGTGGTTTCTGTGAAGTGTGTTATTGAGTATGATTATACTTGTCAACTATTTTCTTATAATGTATATTGTATTTGTAATAAGAAGAGGATTACTGTTCAACACCAAACCCGTAGCGCGACGAAGAGCCTGTGTTTTTCGATTTCCAAAGCGAGTTTGTGCGCTTGCGCACATGTCTGAGCGACGAAATCGCTAAAAATACAGACTCTGAGTGCAAGCGCACACAAGACTATCTGAACAGTAACAAGTAAGGATGGTGTGCTCATGCTCTCGTGGGAAGAACTTGAAACCGCTTGTAATGAATGTAAGAAGTGCGAACTGCATACGACGAGAACAAATGTCGTGCTCGGCGTCGGCAATCGCTCTGCTGAAGTGCTGTTTGTTGGAGAAGGTCCGGGCGAAAATGAGGATCTCCAAGGCGAACCATTCGTTGGTCGTGCAGGCAAGCTGCTTGATGAGATGCTCAAGATTATAGGACTTTCCCGTAAAGACAACATATATATTGCCAACATTGTTAAGTGCCGCCCTCCCGGCAATCGCGATCCGCATAATACTGAACGTGAGCTTTGTATGGATTGGCTAAGAGCACAGTTCTTGCTTATTAAACCAAAGATAGTTGTCTGCCTTGGCAGAGTCGCTGCAACTGAAATGATTGACAAAGACTTTAAAATAACTCGTGATCACGGTAAGTTCTTTGACAAGGACGGTGTGCAATTCATGGCATTATACCACCCTGCTTTTTTGCTTCGTGACCCACATAAGAAACCTGATACATTTGTTGATCTGAAAGCTCTTGAGAAAAAGATTAAAGAAGTTTGTGAGAGAACCTTATGAGTAATGCCGTCATTCGTAACGCACAACTCACCGAACTTCCACATCTAAAAGCAATTTGGAGAAGTGTTTTTGGTTATGGCGGCGAGGATGCGTTTTATAGAATTTTCTTTAATCCTGACCTGTGTGTGGTTGCTGATTATGACAGTGCACCTGTTTCCATGGGATACTTAGTTCCATTTGGTGATATACAGTGCGGCAAGGACTCCATTCCTTGTGCAATGATTTTTGCTGTCGCAACACTCCCGAAATATAGAGGTCTAGGACTTGGTCGCTTAATTGTCAACGAACTTGTTCGCCTCGCACATGAACTCGGTTATCAGGCTATCGTACTCTGTCCTTCTGAAGATTCTCTCTTTGAGTATTATGAAGCACACAGTGAAATGACTGATTGGTTTTATGCATATGAACACACATTTCATAAGTTGTCGAATATTAATATGATCACAGATTCTCCCCCACTCACAGAGCTCACTATTGGCGAGTACAGCGTTTCACGTGAAGGTCTGCTCAAAGATATTACACATATAAAGCATGGCCCACGCATTTTTGAATATCAAGTAGCACTGAATGAAGAGCATGGCGGTGGTTTCTATAAGATTGGCAACGCATGTGCAACCATCGAATTACAATCAGATGGTACAGTATGGGTAAAAGAGTTGCTAATTCCCCAACTGCTAACTAACTCGTCTGAAAGTGAAAAGTTGGCTTTCGTACTAGAGTCAAATAATGAAGTCACAAACATACTCGCTACAATAGCATATACCTTCCCTGCTTCTGAACATGTCATCAGAGCACCGGTTAGAAGTGGCGAGGGGCGCAGATTCGGTATGCTGACTATGGTTGATAGTATGAACGGCAATATAGAGTCTGGCGAATATGCACCGTGGTACGGACTGGCGTTTGACTAGAAGTTGGAGCCTATATTTTAATTTTATAAAATTTGTCAAGATTTAATAAAATTGAAATATCTTTTTGTAGATTACTTAATAACTAATTGCTATTATTAACGTGCAGGGTCGCTAATGTATCTTTTTTCATTTTATTATCCTCATAATCTGTTTTTGACAAACGAGAGCCAAAAGCTCTCGTTTGTCGTTTTTATATATGTTTCAGTATAAACCCATGTTTACTTTACGAACTACTAATGTTATTATTCAATATGCAAATCAATTTCATTCAATTCAATTTTCGACTTCTACAAGTCGAAAATATCAAGTTTTCAGAAGGAGATTGCACTCCTATAGAAAGACATTCCGCCTAGAGAGGCGGGGGTCTTAACCCACATCTTGACTTCGTCAAGACCCCCACTTCAAACGCCAAAGGCGTTAAGTGGCGGGTGCAATCAAAACTGTGCCGACAAAGAGGACAAATCATTTATGAATAACACAACTAACACAGCACACGAGATCGAACAAGACAAAGATGAGTTTTCTCATTTAAACAAAATGCAGAGAGAGGCTGTGCTTACCACCGATGGACCTCTACTGCTCCTTGCCGGAGCCGGTAGTGGAAAAACGACTGTGCTCATGAACCGAATTGCAAATCTTCTAAAAAATGAAGGCGTATCCGGACATGAGATCATAGCAATCACGTTCACGAACAAGGCCGCGGCTGAAATGAAGGAGCGACTTGAGCGATTGAATGTTCCCGGCTCTGAATATGTTTGGGCAAGCACGTTCCATTCTGCATGTGCTCGTATTCTTAGGCGTGATATTGAGCATCTTGGATATGACTCCTCATTTAATATCTATGATACTGCGGACACTGCATCGTTGATGAAACGCATATTGAAAGATTTAGAAATCGAAGAACGTAACTTCCCGCACAGAAGTGTACTCAATTATATAAGCCGAGCTAAAGATGATATGATCTTCGCTGATGAGTTCCTAGCCTCTGCTGATAAGACCGGAGATATGCGAAGGAAGATCATCGGACAGGCATATATTGAGTATGAAAAGAGATTAAAAGCCTCAAATTCATTAGATTTTGATGACCTTATTTTGCTAACAGTTAAACTTTTCAAAGAATATCCCGATGTATTAAAGAGCTATCAAAGACGATTTAGATATGTACTCGTTGACGAATATCAAGACACCAACAACCTCCAATATTTGCTTACAGCAAATTTGGCAGCCGGATATGGTAACATCTGTGTTGTTGGCGATGATGATCAGAGTATATACAAGTTCCGTGGTGCTACCATTGAGAATATTTTAAGCTTTGAAAAGCAATTCAAAGATGCCCGTGTGATCAGACTAGAGCAGAACTACCGCTCTACCGGCATGATTCTCGATGCTGCGAATGATGTAATACGGAATAATCAAGGACGAAAAGGCAAAAAACTTTGGACAGAAAACAACACAGGCGAAAAACCACAATTATATATCGTCTCTGACGAGCGTGAAGAAGCTCAACTTGTCGCGGATGAAATATCCGCAAGCGTCAAAGACGGACGCACCTGGCAAGACCATGTAATACTCTACCGCATGAACGCACAATCCAACCAACTTGAAACAGCCTTTAAACGCAACGGCATCCCCTATCGTGTGTACGGCGGCACGGGATTCTATGAGCGTGCTGAGATTAAAGATATGCTCGCATATCTGTGTGTCTTGCATAATCCTAATGATGATGTTCGCCTGTTGCGTATAATCAACAATCCGGCTCGCGGCATCGGCAACACAACTATTGAACGACTTTCATATATTGCGTCCGATCTTGGTGTTTCTGTTTTTGAAGCAATAAAAGAGTGTCATAATTATGAAAATATCAAAAGTGCTACGGGAAAATTGCATAAGTTCGCTGACATGATTGAGCAGCTACGTGAAATCGCAGCAAACTCACCACTGGATATGCTTTATGATGAGCTAATAAGTCGAACAGGCTACATCCGAATGTTGGAAGAAAAGAATCTTGATGAAAATATCTCTCGCATCGAAAATGTCAAAGAGCTTAAAACAAATATAATCGCGTTCATGAATGAAAATGGCGGTTCCCTCTTTGATTTCCTCAGTGAAACCGCACTCTACACCGACCTTGATCGTGATGACCAGAACACCGACCGTGTAATGATGATGACAATGCATAGTGCAAAGGGTCTTGAGTTCGATACAGTTTTTATAGTAGGTGCAGAGGAAGGCATCTTCCCCGGTGTCCGTGCTATTGGCGAGCAAGCAGAAATGGAAGAAGAAAGACGCTTGTGTTATGTTGCAATGACGAGAGCAATGCGTAAGCTTTATTTCACCAGTGCCAGGCGCAGAATGCTGTTCGGCAGGACATCATCATCTGAGCCATCACGCTTTGTAAGTGAGATAAGCAGTGATCATTTAGAAGTCCATGAGCGTGCAAACAGCTTCTTTGATATTGCTCCGAGTTATGAGCAAGTTGAAGCTCCTTCATGGCAAAGACAAGGTGAGTACAACTCGCCTACATATAATAATAGAAAAAAGCATACATACAAAGCAGTTCCCACTATCAAAGAGCGACGCCCTGTGGTATCATACAATAAAGGTGATGCTGTCAAGCACAAGGTTTTCGGTCAAGGCATGGTCACAAATGTCAGCCCCGCCGGAGGCGACGCCTTGTTGGAAATCGCATTTGACACTGTTGGAACTAAACGCTTGATGTTAAATTCCGCTGAAAGATACTTGTCGAAAAGCTAAGTCAAACGTCATTGCGAGAAGCGGAGCGACGCGGCAATCCAGACAAAGAAATAACAATGACAATACCAGTAGACGCGAAAGGACTTTCCATACCAATGTTACATAATCAAGAGCCACAACAAAACGGATTTATGCAAGCCTTTGCTGTTCTTCTGCAAATGGGAATCACCATAATTGCATGCATAGCTGTTGGGATTTTTCTTGGTTGGCTTCTTGACAGACTTCTAGGCACAACACCGTGGTTGTTGTTGGTTTTTACACTTTTCGGCATCGGTGCAGCTTTCAGGTCTATATTTGATTTTGCTAAGAAGATAAAGTAACGGATAAAAGCACACAGGAAGGGTTATTCAAAATGACAGATGGTGTAAACAACGAGCCTATGACAAAGCCAATTATTAATATGATCTTTATTACAGCGATTATTATTATCGTAATTGGTACTGCGTTTCATATAGTATCAGCTCGCCCGTTCGCTACGATACCATTTGCTCTTGGGGTGGCTGTTACATCAGCTCTTAATATTGTGAAGCTAAAAATGCTTGATAGAACCGTTCTAAAAGTAGTTAACATGGATAATCAAGAAGCAGGAAAAAACACTATCCGAGTTCAGCATCTGTTGAGATTCCTACTGACCGGCATAGTGCTTGTTGCAGTTGGTTTTATACAAAACTATACAACAGCACCACCATTTTTCAGTAATCGAGAGTTCTACCTACCTATCTGGGCATTGCTTTTTCCAAATGGCCCGGAGTCATTACTCGAAGCTCCTTTTATTAGCCTGTGGGGTGCGTTGGCGGGATTGTTTACCATGCAGCTCTCTGTCGTAATGGCTCGACACAAAAACGTCGAAATGGATAAAAGCAAGATCATTGACTATAGTGATGAAGATGCTGACGAAGACCCTACAAATGAGGTCGAAAATGACACAAATCCGGACAGTTCCAGAGAAGACTAAAAATAGCAAAAATAAACCACTTGACACTGCATTGCACATCGTGTATACTCCACAGATACCTTGCGGTGGCTTTAATAATTATTCGTAGCAAAGGGGTGTGCTGAATTTTGGATAATGCGATTAATCTTGACATTCGAAATCATGGCGTACTCAACCTGTTTGGATTTGAAATCTGGATTACGGATACGATGATTTCAACATGGATTATAATGGGTGTTTTAATTGGATTTGCCATTTTTGTACGTATAAAAATTCGCAAATTCAAGGATGTACCAACCGGCTTTCAAAATGTTGTTGAAGGCATCGTAGAATTATTTGAAAATTATCTACGCGCTACTGTTGGCAAAAGACTCATGTTCTTAGGGAACTGGTTCTTTGCCCTATTCGCGTTTATACTCTTATCCAATCTTAGCGGTCTTATTCCCGGGATGCGTCCACCAACTGCAGACTGGTCAATGACGTTTGGACTGGCACTCGTTACATTCTTACTTATACAGATCATTGGAATCAGATATCGCAAAGCAGATTATTTAAAGAGTTTATTTGCCCCACTACCTTGGTGGTTCCCTCTTCCAATCTTTTTGCTGATAAATCTTATCAGTGAAGTTGCCAAACCAATTTCGTTAAGTTTTCGCTTATTCGGCAACATGCTCGCAGGACTGATAATTCTTACATTGGTTTATGCCATCACCCCTACTTTCACGCAGATCATCATCCCTTCAGCACTTCACGCATATTTCGACATTTTCAGCGGATTGTTGCAAGCGTTTATCTTCGTTACACTAAGTATGACATTTATAGCCGGTGCAGCGGGGCTCACTGAAGAATAATCACAATAATAAATGATGTAAAAATCATTAATTATATAATTAGGGTTCGAATCCCTAAAACTACAAAAGAAAATGAATCGGAGGAATAATCATGGAATATGTAGCAACAGTCATCGTTGCAGCTCAGTTTGCAGCAGCATTAGCAGTTATGGCAGGATTGCTTACCGCTTTGGGTCAAGGACAGGTAGCTGCAAAGGCCATCGAATCAATTGCAAGACAACCGGAGGCACAAGGCACAATACGTCAATCAATGATCATTGGTTTGGCAATGGCTGAAACAAACGGTATCTTCGGACTTGTTGTTTCAATGATCCTATTGTTCGCAAATCCACTGCTAACTCGTTTCGTCGACATTATACAAGCACTAGGACTTGCATAGGGATTTGCAACGTAGTTCAAGTCAATTTTCGACTTCTATAAGTCGAAAATATCAAGTTTTCAGAAGGAGATTGTACTCCTACTGAAAGGCATTCCGCCTAAGAGAGGCGGGGGTCTTAACCCACATCTTGACTTCGTCAAGACCCCCACTTCAAACGCCAAAGGCGTTAAGTGGCGGGTAAGGTAAACGGTAAAAGACCACACACAGGTTACTTTGTATTTTTTCGTTTAGCAAGGCGAAAGTCCGTATCCGTAGGAATACTAATGTATTTCAAGGGATTTCAACGCAGATAAACGGCAAAAAGACAAAGTAACACATGAAGAAGGTGATTTTAGTTGGATTTTGGAATGATTCTCTCAACTGCTGCTGCGGCAGTCACAGAGTTGCCCGACGGGCGAGTATTTGGAATTGATCAACAAACATTCGTGCAGAGTGTTTTTGGCATTATAAATGTGTCTGTGCTTGCTGCTGTTTTGGCTTTCTTGCTATACAGACCTGTTCGCAATGTTCTTAAAAAGCGTACAGAAAGAATCAGCGAACAATTGACTCAGGCAAAAGAGGACTTGGCAAAGGCAGCTGAACTAAAGCAGATATATGAGCAAAAAATAGAAGAAGTTGAGCGTGAACGTGAAGAAGTTCTCGTTGAGGCACGAAAAACTGCTGCTGATTCAAGTCGCCGAATATTAGCTGATGCTAAGAAAGAGGCAGATGCAATTAAGGATCGTGCTACGACCGGCGTTAAAATGGAATGGGAACGTGCCGAAAACGATATGCGTACTGCTATAATCGATGTTTCATCTGTCATGGCTGAAAAATTCGTGTCTCTTGCGATTAACAAGGAGACACATGACAAGCTGTTTGATGAAACCATATCCGACTTGGAGGGCATGAAATGGGGAGATTAAACGTCATTTATGCCAACTCCCTGTTTAATATTGCTTTAGAGCAAGGTGTTGTTGACGATTTTCTTAGTCAAGCCAACTTTCTATGCAATTCTTTAAGCGATGAGCAGTTCCAACGCATTTTGGTTCATCCACAAATAGCTGCTGATGAAAAACGCAAAATATTTGACGAAGTTTTCTCTGGAAAAATCCATAAAGATCTTCTCTCATTCTTGTATCTGGTTGTTGACAAGAATCGTGAAACCTATCTTTTACCCGCACTTGAATCACTTATTAAATTAATTAGGCAGCATAAAGGGATTGTCACAGCCAAGGTCATGTCTGCAGCACCTTACGACAAAGAGCAGGCAGACTCGTTGAAGACAATTCTTTCTTCAAAGCTTGCAAAACATGTAGATCTCGACATAAAGGTTGATAGCTCCTTAATTGGAGGCCCATATATCTTCGTAGATGGATACTACATTGATTGGACTGTTAAGACACGATTACATGATCTTGCAGTCAGTATAAGGGAACAAAAATAATATATTACGCAACCTCCATCAACATAACAACAAGATTGAATTGTTTGGGTGTGGAGGCTCCATTTTGAAAGAGGGGTGTCGCGTGTGACTCTTAAACCCGATGAGATTAGCTCGGTAATTAAACAACAAATTCATGCCTATTCTGCAAAATCAGACATATCCGAAGCTGGTACTGTCATCCAGGTTGGTGATGGTATTGCCCGTGTATATGGACTGGAAAATGCCATGAGTGGTGAGCTTTTAGAGTTCTCCAGTGGTGTTCAAGGTATTGCGTTTAATCTTGATGAGGACAGCATTGGCGTTGTTCTTTTAGGTGCAGACACTCTCGTTAAGGAAGGCGATATTGTCAAAAGAACCAAGCGAATTGCTGAAGTTCCTGTTGGCGATGCCATGCTTGGCAGAGTTGTTTCTTCACTTGGTGAGCCCGTTGATGGTAAAGGCCCGATTGCCTACAAAAAAACACGTCATATTGAACGTATTGCTCCGGGTGTTATTGAGCGCGGCGAAGTTAACACACCACTTCAGACAGGTATAAAATCGGTTGACTCCATGATTCCTATTGGACGTGGTCAGCGTGAATTAATTATTGGTGATAGACAAACCGGCAAAACTGCTATCTGCATTGATACCATCTTAAATCAAAAAGATGCGGGTGTTTACTGTATTTACGTCGCAATCGGTCAAAAGACATCCACAGTCTCACGTATCGTTAGAACACTCGAAGATGCAGGTGCAATGGCGTATACAACGATTGTCACCGCTTCAGCCAGTGACTCCTCCCCTATGCAATATATAGCACCATATGCCGGCTGTGCGATCGGCGAAGAATGGATGGAAGAAGGAAAAGACGTTCTTGTCATCTATGACGACCTGTCAAAACACGCTGTTGCATATCGTGCACTTAGTTTGTTGCTTAGAAGACCGCCTGGACGCGAAGCATACCCCGGAGATGTTTTCTATCTTCATTCAAGACTATTGGAACGAGCTGCAAAGCTTAGTGGAGAAAGAGGCGGCGGCTCCCTTACAGCACTGCCTATTATCGAAACGCAAGCCGGTGATATCTCTGCATATATTCCAACGAATGTAATTTCAATAACTGATGGTCAAATTTACTTAGAAACTGAACTCTTTAACAACGGTATACGCCCTGCTATCAATGCCGGTCTATCTGTTTCCCGTGTTGGTGGCGCTGCTCAAATTTCGGCAATGAAGAAGATTTCCGGTCCACTGCGTATTGAGCTGGCACAATATAGAGAGCTTGCATCATTTGCACAGTTTGGTTCGGATTTGAGTAAAGATACTCTTGATCGCTTGCGTCATGGTGAGCGTATCGTAGAAGTACTCAAGCAACCACAGTATCATCCGCTATCTGTTGAGCATCAGGTTATCATTTTGTACTTGCTAACGAATAAGTATTTTTCTAAAGTAAAAGTTGAAGAAGTTCAGACTGCAGCAAGCGAGTTTGTAAGCTTGGTTGATGACCGCCATCCTGATATTCCGGCCGCCATCAAGGATACGAGAGATGTCTCTGATGAGCTTAGAGAAAAGCTTAAAGTTGTAGCGGATAAGTTCTTTGATAATTACGCGTAGATAATGAAGCTCTGTAAATCCGTCATCCCGGACTTGATCCGGGATCCCTCAAATCGATGCAGTACTTAGGGGGTTGCGGGCCAAGCCCGCAATGACCATAGCATGTAATTTCTAAGAAAGGTATGGATTTTGCATATGTCTTCAATGAAGGCTATCAAAAGAAGAATATCGAGTGTTAACAGCACTAAGAAGATCATGAAAGCCATGAATTTGGTTGCGGCGTCTAAGTTGCAAAAAGCTAAAAAAAGGCTTGAGGATATCCGTCCTATGTGTAGTGACATCAAGAAAGTCATGGAAAACATAAGGGCCGGAGTTAGTGATGACATGAACGTGCCTTTTGCCGAAGAGCGCGAGGTTAAGAACGTGCTGTATATCGTTTTAACCGGTGATCGTGGTCTCTGCGGTAGCTTTAATGCAACTGTTTCTAAAGAAGCTCTTGCATACATCGAAGCACTAAAGGACAAAAACGCCAAAATAATCGCAATCGGTTCAAAGGGTTGGGATTATTTTCGTCGTCGCGGCAAAGAAATCGTTCACAGATATGAAAGTGCTTCCGAGGCTTCAACATTTAGCGATGCCGAGAAAATTGGAGATATGGTAGCGGAAATGTATTCTTCCGGCGAAGTTGACGAAGTGTACATCGTATATACTCATTTTGAGTCTGTATTGGCTCATATTCCCTACATCGAAAGACTTCTGCCTCTCAGAGTGACTGCAAGTGAAGGCTTTGATGCAGGTGCACAGATTATGTCCTATGATCCTGATATTAGCACATTTGTTAAGCATGCTGTCCCCATGTATCTTCGAATAACTATTTTTGGTGCAATGATGGAATCTGCCGTATGCGAACAGGCATCACGAATGACCAGCATGGACTCCGCAACACGTAATGCTGAAGATATTATTGACAACTTGACACTTGAGTTTAACCGTAAACGCCAGGGCATGATTACGCAAGAAATAACAGAAATCGTCAGCGGTGCTAATGCCCAACAGTAATTAATCATAAAGGAGAGATTGCCTTGACTGTGAAAAATATTGGTAAAATACTTCAAATAACCGGTGCTGTAGTTGACTTTAAGTTTGAAAAAGAGCTCCCCGGTCTATACAGTGCAATTGAGGTTAAGAGTGGTGACCGAACCGTTGTGTTCGAGGTTGCACAACATCTTGGTGATAGCGTTGTGCGTTGTATTGCCATGGACTCAACCGACGGACTTGTCAGAGGTATGCCTGCACTTGATACAGGTGCTCCTATTTCTGTGCCTGTTGGAGATGAAACATTAGGACGTATGCTCAATGTTCTGGGAAATGCCATAGATAACAAGCCGAATCCTGTTACTAAAGATCGTTGGCCAATACATAGAACTGCTCCGGGATTTGCTGATCAAGCTGCCTCAACAGAAATGTTTGAGACAGGCATTAAGGCGGTAGACCTGCTCTGCCCATACTCAAAGGGTGGTAAAATCGGTCTGTTCGGAGGTGCCGGCGTCGGTAAGACAGTTCTAATTATGGAACTTATACGTAATATCGCCACAGAGCACGGCGGCTATTCTGTTTTCGCCGGTGTTGGTGAGCGTACACGTGAAGGAATCGACCTATACAATGACATGACTCGTTCAGGCGTTATAAATAAGACAGCACTTGTATTCGGACAAATGAATGAGCCTCCCGGTGCACGTATGCGAGTTGGCTTCTCCGGGCTCACAATGGCTGAATACTTCCGTGATATATCACAACAAGACGTTCTCTTGTTTATTGACAATATCTTCCGTTATGTACAAGCAGGCTCCGAAGTTTCTGCACTGTTGGGACGCGTTCCCAGTGCTGTTGGTTATCAACCTACATTGGCAACAGAAGTCGGAAGTCTTCAAGAGCGTATAACATCAACAAAGACAGGCTCAATCACGTCAGTACAAGCGATATATGTTCCCGCTGATGACTTTACAGATCCTGCCGCAGCAACAACATTTACTCATCTTGATGCAACAACTGTTCTGTCTCGTGCAATCGTTGAGCAAGGCATATACCCCGCTATTGATCCTCTAGACTCAACGTCCAGAATACTTGATGCAAGCATTGTTGGAAAAGAGCATTATGATGTAGCGCGCTCAGTTCAAAGTATTTTGCAAAGATATAAAGATCTTCAAGATATCATCGCAATTCTCGGTATGGACGAACTTTCAGAAAACGACCGACTCATCGTCGACCGTGCACGTAAAGTTCAAAGATTCTTGTCTCAGCCATTCTATGTTGCAGAAAAGTTTTCAGCAATTCCCGGCAGATATGTTCCAATTAAAGAAACCATTCGCGGATTTGCCGGAATCATTGATGGTGAGTACGACGACATTCCTGAGGGCTACTTCCTGAACCGCGGCACAATTGATGAAGTTGCCGACAGCTATAGAATCTAAAAATAAAAAAAATATATGTATCGTGTTTTAAAGTTAAAGTCTAGTTGTTTATTACACGATACATTAGTATATGGAGAGAAAACATGGCTTCTGCTACACAAAAAATAAATCTGCGTATTACAACACCGGATAACGTAAAGTATGATGATAATGCTGAAATGATCATCATGCGTTGCATCACGGGTGACATTGGTATTCTTGCCAACCATGAAGCAACATCTGCGATACTTGATTATGGTGTGCTTCGTATATTTAAAGATAACGAAGAGCGAAGAATGGCCGTATTCGGTGGTATTGCTCAAGTAGGAGATAACAAAGTAACCATTTTAGCAAATGATGCTCAATGGCCTGAAGATATTGATATTGCTTTAGTTGAAGCTGAACGTGAACGTATTGAACGTCGCTCACGTGAGGACTTGGACGACCTTGCAATACAGCGAGATCAAGTATTAATGCGCCGCACATTGGTTCAAATGGAAGTAAGTACATTCCCGCTTATCAGTAGAACACGTCGAAGTGATAAGGCGGAGGAATAGCATAGATTAATATAATGACTTAATCGAATATCGGAGGGAGTGCTATCACCATGAAAGGCATAACATCCATTGTCGGAATGGTCGTCGCACTCGCTTCTATTTTTATTGGAATCGTGGTTTTGGGCGGCCAAATTCCAGACTTTTTAAATCTGCCCAGCGTAATATTAGTAATTATACCAACTGTTGCATGTATTGTTGCCAGCTTTCCAATGGCTACATTAAAAAAGGTTCCGGGGCATTTTAGAGTTTTACTTGGCAAAGAATCCAGCCCAACGGAGTACATTGATAAAATAGTTCAACTTGCGGAAAAGGCACGCAAAGAAGGATTGCTTGCATTTGAAAAGGAACAAGTTGATGATCAATTAATGGCATACGCACTTCGTATGATGGTAGACGGGCTCGACAAGTTCTCCGTCAAGTTTGCGTTGGAAGACTGCATAAACGGCATTAAAGAACGTCACATGGAGGCAGTATCTATATATGATAAGGGTGCAGCATTTGCACCTGCTTTTGGCATGTGCGCAACAGTTATTTCGCTTGTAAATATGCTTATGAATTTGGATTTTGCTGATCCGGCTGCAATCAACAACTTAGGATCGAACATGGCAGCAGCACTTATCACTACCCTGTATGGGTCAATGCTTGCAAACATCGTATTTATTCCAATTTCTGCACGATTGAGGATTTTGCATAAGAAAGAGATTTTTTGTAAAACAATGGTCAGCAATGGTCTCTTATCCATTCTCAATGGCGACAACCCACGAGTAATTAAAGATTATCTTGTGGAGCAGTTGAGCACAAATGACAGTGCAGTATTCAAACAAGAGGAAAGCTCTGGATAAGGTATTGTTAAGAGTCTTTGGAAATGGCTGGACTAACGTCATTCTGCGCGAAGTCGCAGAATCCAATAGGTTAAATCGTATCAAAAACGGCATTTATAAACGTATTGATAAAAAGACGAATCCTGTCTGGCTAAATTTAAGTACATTTTCTTAGATTCTGCGACTTCGCGCAGAATGACGACAGGAAGATAGTAAGGTGAACATATATGTCAGCCAGTAGTGAAAATCGTAATCATGAGAGAGCAAGTGGCGTTGCCGAAGAACCCGAAGAGAGAACCGACGGCTGGATGGCAACATATGCCGATATGGTCACACTTCTCATGACATTCTTTGTCTTAATGTTCGCCTTATCAAACATTGACGACTCAAAAGCAGAAATGTTTCTTTTCGCAATGTCCAGAGGCGGTATTACTGCGGAGCAATTTTTGGAAATTCAAGAAAGGTTTACCATTGATGAATTTCTTAACGGAGAGTGGGAATATGAGATGTTCCCTGCCCCCGAATATAACGATGTGCATAATTATGATGACCCGGCTGAAGAAACGGAGGGCGATCGTGCACTGCGTGAGCTTGCCGAAGCCCTGCAAGGGTATATAGATTCGGAAGGGCTTGGCGACGAGCTCATGATATCATTCAACGGCGACTTTCTCATGTTAACCTTGGCAAATGATGTTTGGTTCGCTTCCGGGAGTGCAGATCTTTCTGCAGATATGATAGAGCGTGCACAAGTGATAGCACAGTTGCTTGCAGATAATTTTTATGATGATGATCCTTTTGAAATCATCATTGCAGGACATACCGACAATGTTCCTATCAGCTCCGGCCAATATCCATCAAACTGGCACCTGAGTAATGCCAGAGCAACTAACTTCTTATTCAAGTTAATTGAAAACAGCAATTTGGACCCTTGGCATTTCTATACAAGATCAAGCGGTGAATATCGACCTATCGCCTCAAACAACACGGCTGAAGGACGCCAAAAGAATCGTCGTGTTGAGGTAATGATATCACTTGCACGTGAGAATCCACTATGGGACAGTATACATGCAAGTCCGGATGAGTAACCATACAAGCACAAATCACTAAAGTGGCTATTGCAAAATGATGCAGTAGCCACTTAAAAGCATATTACGATTATTTTTCATTGCGACATTATTCGCCCTCCTCCTCTTGGCGTGCCAAAAGGGTCTCTTCGATTTTGAAGTGCTCATTAAATGGTTTCCACACCCATGTCATATTAAGTAGCAAAGACAGGGAAACACCTATAAGTACAATTAGCGGTAAAGCCATCATTGAGTTTGGAAAGAACAGTAGCAATACAACCCAGATTATACCACCAAATATCACACCCATTATGCTACGCGGAAAGAACCCGAAAGACATGAGCATACTGTTTCTAACCATTGTGAACGTTGGCAAGTCAATATATGCTAAATGCAGAAACACATATGGCATTATCATCGCAAAGAGTATAAGAGATATTGTCGCTATGAAAAACAACAACATATTGCTACCGGGATCACCAAATGCTAATAGCGATGTCCAAAGCATGATTTGACTATATATGAAGGCTGTACTAATGATTCCAACAGGTGCAGCTTGCTTATAGTTCTCTTTAAACTTCCTCTTAAATTCGAACCATACATAGGTCGGTTCATCACGCATCATTTTTGTAACATAGTACACAAATGCTGTCATGACTCCACCAATCGGAAAAGCTAATACCAACGATATTGCGAAGCTGGCAATGAACATTATCTCATAGGTCGCAAACAAGAAAAAGAACACAAAGCCAAACAAAAAAACTATTAGGCTTGGCAAAATAATCAGACAAAATAAGAAGTTAAATTTAATTAAGTCCCAAAAATCTCTAAAGAGCAACTCAAAGAAGCGCGCAATACCCTTCTTGCGCGGCTCATCTTTTGAAACTCCCGGTCCGGGCTTATCGTAATTTCTACTAAATAATTTCATATTCCCCAGTCTTGAAAAGAAAATAGACTCCATCTACCACGCATAAGCGTGGCGGATGGAAGTCTAATCACTAATCTTAGTTCAAAATTGCGAGTTCAGTCTCTGCGTCGAATAGATGTATGTTATTCATATCGAAAGCAACTTTAATTTCGTCTCCGGTTCTTGACTTTGTAGTTGGTGCTACACGTGCTGTCAACGTAACTTCCGCATAGTTCAAGTAGAGATATACTTCACTACCCATAAGTTCGCTAACTTCAACATTTGTATCAATAACAGCATCAGGATTCTTTGTGCGGAACTCTTCGTCATCATAAATGTCTTCAGGACGCACACCGAATTTGACCGGCTTATCTACATAATCCTTGATGGCATCTTTAGCTTTTTCAGCCGGAATGTAAAGTTTATCTTCGCCGATTTCCAAATAATATCCTTTACTATCAGTTTTCAACACAGCGTCAATGAAGTTCATTTGCGGGCTTCCGATAAATCCTGCAACAAACATATTACATGGGAAGTCATACAAATTCTGTGGTGTGTCTACTTGTTGAACAACTGCATGGTTCATAACAACAATACGATCACCCATTGTCATAGCTTCAGTTTGGTCATGAGTAACATATACGAATGTTGTCTGTAGCTTGTTGTGTAGCTTAATCAGCTCTGTACGCATTGATGTACGTAGCTTCGCATCCAAGTTTGAAAGCGGCTCATCGAGCAAGAAAACTGCCGGATTACGTACCATCGCACGTCCAAGTGCTACACGTTGACGTTGTCCACCAGACAGAGCCTTTGGCTTTCTGCTTAGAAGATGTTCAATGTCAAGAATTTTGGCAGCTTCGCGAACACGCTTATCAATTTCAGGCTTTGGAGTCTTTGCTAGTTTCAGAGCAAATGCCATGTTTTTGTACACTGACATATGAGGATAAAGCGCGTAGTTTTGGAAAACCATAGCGATGTCACGATTCTTTGGTGGCACATCATTTACAAGTCTGTCTCCAATATATAGCTCACCTTTTGAAATCTCTTCGAGACCGGCTATCATTCTAAGCATTGTCGACTTACCACAACCTGATGGTCCAACTAAAATCACAAACTCCTTGTCTGGAATATCCAGACTGCAGTCATCTACTGCAAGAACGTCTCCAGGATAGATTTTCGAAATATTTTTAATCGATATACTTGCCATACTTTTGCTTTCCTCCTATGTTTTAAACATAAATTATTTTGATTGTATCATCTCTCTATGTACTTCGTCAAGCTGAAATTCAGTGCCGTTAGTAAATATTTTGACAAACTCTCCCTTTTCCAGACGAAGTGTTACATTTTTACGGCTAATTTGTATGTGCAATATGCATTCCAAATATTTAACGCGAAACTCGATTCCCTCCCATCGACTTAGCTTCATAAAGTTGAAGTGAAGCCCCTTCTCGTTCACATACATACCTGCAAAGCCCATTACCACAGCCAGCCAACTAGCACCAAGATTTGCAGTATGCAGCCCATCTTTTACATTGCCATGCAAATCATTGATATCCGTCCACAAAATGCCATCAAAGTAGTTGTACGCTTTTTCACTCATACCGAGCCGCGCAGCCATAATGCAGAATCCGCAATATGACAAAGATGAATCATGGGTCGTAATCCGCTCATAATAGTCATAACTGTTTTTCATCGTTGACTTCTCAACGCCGTCATTGAATAGCACATGAGCCAAAACTGTATCGGCTTGCTTGCACACTTGATATCTATATAAATGAAGCGGATGATAGTGTAGCAAAAGAGGAAATTTGTCGTCAGGGGTTTGAGACAGATCCCAAACTTCCTTATTTAAAAAACTATCATCTTGAGCATGAATATCACGCTCTTCATCATATGGTAGCATCATCTTGGATGCAGCTTTTTCAAACAATTCCACTTCCTCAAGCGTCACACCTGTTACACTCTCCATTTGACATGCGGCGTTTTCTTGCCACAGGATCTTACATATAGATGCGGCACTTTGTAAATTTGCTTGAGCACAACGGTTCGTGTAATAGTTGTTGTTTATGACACATGTATATTCATCAGGTCCCGTAACGGCATGAATGTTAAACTGCCCCGCTGAATCATAGTGTCCCACATCAAGCCACAATCTCGCAGTTTCTATCAAAACCTCGGCACCCTTGCTTGCCATAAATTCCAGATCGGCTGTAGCATACCAATATTGCGTAAATGCGTGTGCAATGTCACCATTTATGTGATATTGTGCTGAACCTGACGGGAAGTACGAAGAACATTCACTCCCGGCGATAGTCCTCCACGGATATAATGCACCCTGCTTATGCCCCATTATCACAGCGTGTTCTTTTGCATGGTCGAGTATGCTATAGCGATATTCAAGCATTGACTTTGCTATTTCCGGTTTTGTGAACAAAAAGAACGGGAAAATATAAATTTCACTATCCCAGAAATAGTGCCCTTCATAGCCTTCACCGGAAATCCCCTTAGCTGCTATTGAGGACAATCCATCACGACCCGTGCTTTGCAAAAGCTGATATATATTGAACTCCAACGCATCTTGACCATCCGAAAACCCCTTCAACTCTATAGTTGCAACTTTCCAGAATTCATCTAAGAATCGTTTCTGTTCTAACAAGAGTGACTCTTTACCCATAGCCATGCACTCATCAGCCACCTTCAGCGCATGATCTACAGGATTAGATTGTCTTCTTGAATCGCTCATTGTAGTATATTTTTCCACAACAACACTTGCACCTGAACTTAACTCAATTGTCAGCTCGCCACTGCTCTTTACATCAATCTGTCCATCATTAACTTTTAGACGTTGCACAACAGCAAATTCAAGTTCAGAGCCCGAAGTTCTGCATTGAACAAATTCACCGTCATCCAACTTTTCTGTTCTTATCACACTAAAGTGCTTTACTGCTTCCGCTGCTACCCTTGGATCATCAGGGTTTGTATAATTCTTAACATCACAATCTATCCCTGCATGGACTTGAAGGTTGCCGGAAACGTTCTCTGATTCGATTTCCAATACAGTCAAAAACAGCTCAGGATGTGAAAAAGATGCCATTCTCGTGAATGTCGTAACAATGTACCCCACGCCTATTTTATACTTCAAGCGTCTTACAGTAATGCCCTTTGATGTATCCAGCTCACGATCACATTCAACCGGATCTTTTAGTTCATTACCATTTAAAACGACTTTCATTGTCTGTACATCAGGCAAGTTTATCATCCTTTGAGCATTTTGCGGAAAACCATAGAGACGCTCGGGATATGATAGTTCAACCACATCATAAAAACCATTTATGTAGCACCCTCTAATTGACCTCGGATCATCGGAACCTTCTTCCAAATTTCCACGTACACCTAAGTATCCATTAGCGACATGAAAGAGCGTCTCGTCCGTTAATAACTTTTCTTTGCACTCACAATTACTTTTTAGCTTCATATGTCTCCAGTTCCTCCCTCAACATACTATCGTTTTTTCGGTCGAATCAAACAATGCTTTCCGTACCCGATTAAATCTTTTCGCCCGGCTTGAAGCAATGCTTGTCGCACAACTTCATGGTTTTGCGGTCGCTTCCATTGCATTAGAGCACGCTGTGTTGCCTTTTCCTTTTGTGACCGCGGAACATGAATTGGTTCCATTGTCCGCGGGTCAATCCCTGTATAATACATACATGTTGATAATGTCCCCGGCGTCGGGTAAAAGAGCTGAACCTGCTCCGGTTGTCTCCCCTGTTTGTTTAGATATTCAGCAAGCTCTATCGAATCGGCAACTGTGCACCCGGGATGCGCTGCAATTAGATATGGCACAAGAAATTGTTTTTTCCCATAACGCATATTTAGCCTGGCGTATTTTTCTGAAAATTTCTCAAATACAGAATTGTCCGGCTTCCCCATATAGTCCAACACCGTGTCTACACAATGCTCCGGTGCAACTTTCAGTTGCCCGGAAATATGATTCTTTACGAGCTCTGCAAAGAAGTCGCCATTTTTATCAAGCATCAAATAGTCAAATCTAATACCGGATCGAACAAATACTTTTTTCACATTGTCAATGCCTGTCAGCTTACGCAGAAGTGTAAAATAATCAGCATGGTCTGTATCTAAATGCTCACAAGGAGGGACAAGGCACTTTTTATTAACACAAAGACCCATCTCGCTTTGCTTCTTACATGATGGCTTTCTGAAATTTGCCGTCGGACCACCAACATCATGTACATAACCTTTAAATTCCGGGTGTTTTGTAAAGCTTTTGACTTCGTCAATTACTGATTCGTGGCTACGTGATGCAATCAACTTGCCCTGATGAAATGCCAGTGCACAGAAGTTGCAGTCTCCAAAACACCCTCTGTTATGTATAACAGAAAATCGAACTTCTTCTATAGCCGCTATGCCGCCTACCTCATCATACACTGGGTGAACTTCGCGGGTAAATGGAAGTGAAAATATTTTGTCAAGTTCTGCTGTAGTTGGTATCTTTTGTGGCGGATTTACAATGACAGTCGCACCATCACAACCTTGCACAACAGCTCTGCCTCTAACCGGATCATGCTCATTATGTTGTTGAATTGTCGCTTTTGCATATGCAGACTTATCTTTGGAAACAGTCGTGAATGACGCACATTTCACCAAAGGAAACTTGCATCTTTCAGCAACATCTGTCACAAAACTTGTTCCGCGAACATCGGTAATATCACCTATCGCCTCTTTATTCGCAAGCCGCTGTGCAATCTCGACAATCGTTGACTCGCCCATGCCATATACAAGCAAGTCAGCACCACTGTCTGCCAAAATCGGGCGACGAACCTTGTCACCCCAATAATCGTAATGTGCAAAACGTCTTAGCGAAGCTTCAAGACCACCAATTATTATAGGCACATCCGAAAATGCTTCGCGAACCAGTTTTGAGTATACGATCACTGCCCTATCCGGCCGCTTGCCAGCTTTCTTGCCGGGGGAATAATAGTCATCACTACGCTTCTTCTTTGAAGCTGTGTAATGCGCCACCATTGAATCCAAGTTCCCCGATGTAACCAAAGCCGCATATCTCGGCTTGCCCATTGCAAGAATGTCCGACGGGTCTCTAAATGACGGCTGAGCAAGAATTGCCACTCGAAAACCCGCAGCTTCAAGGCAACGTCCAATGACTGCCGCTCCGAAGCTCGGATGATCAACATATGCATCACCTGTTATTAACAAAAAGTCGTAATAATACCAATCCCGCTCAAGCATATCCTCACGCGACACCGGCAAAAAATCAAATCTGTTCATCATAAAGCACCATTTTATTAATATCGTCATTGCGGGCAGAGCTTGCCCTGAACTTGATTCAGAGACCCGCAATCCCCCCAGGTATAGCATCTATTCATGGGATCCCGGGTCAAGCCCGGGATGACGGAGGCGAGCAATTACATACTATTCTTTATATTTTTTTCCATCGTAATCAAGTTGCCTGCTGTATCTACAACTTCAAAGTCAAATCTTTGCAAAAAGCTCACTCCCGGACTGTCTGAAGGTAGTTCTATCCGAAGCCTCTCTCTTTTGAGCTTTCTAAAAACAGAAATTGCTAAACCCAAAAGCTGTGTTGTAAAACTCTTTCCTCTATGCGCCGAAGCAACATGAATATAACTAATCCATCCAATGCCCTCACCACGATCTTTCTTTGTGTCAAGCCCAAGGACTCCAACCGGTTCATCCACAATAAGTGCCGCATACTGCAAATCTGCCTGCATATGCTCTTCGACATCTACCTTGAATGTATTAATCAAGTCTGCACTTGCGACCTCATCTAATGGCATATATCTTATATTCTCTGAACGCCGCCTCTCAAGTGGCTGCCACCATGTCTGCTGTGCCAATGTACTTTGCCTCTCACTTAGATGAGAGTTGCACCCGCAATAATCAATTGTGAGCTCGTTGTTATCGTAAATTAAAAGAGTTACGGCAGTATTGTCATAATATGGAACCTTGCTTGTTTCACAGGATGGAATGTCATTAAGCAAACACATTAGCGAACGAATTGCAAATCCATGTGAAAATAACGCAATCGTTTCACCATCATGGCTCTTTGCGGTTTCGGTAATGAATGAAAACATGCGAGACTTCACATTGTCATACGTCTCACTTCCCTCAACACACCAACTCGCAGGGTCACTGTTAAACTTGTCATTCATCTCCGGATATAAGTGCTCAATATCGCCCCATGCATCATCTTCCCACACACCTACACCAACCTCACGAAGCTTTTCTGTCGGAATTATCGGCAATCCACGAGGCTCACTAAGTGCTGTGGCTGTCGTCTGTGCTCTCGCAAGATCGCTTGAATAGATTACGTCAATGTGCTCATCTTCAAAACGCTCATGCAACCTTTCAATTTGCTTATATCCTTTTTGAGTAATAAGCCCATTGTAATGCCCATGTGCACGGCGGAATATATTCCCCTCTGCTTCTGCATGTCTAATTAGAAAAATTCTTGTCAAATCCATATACCTTTCTTGTAAAACTTCATCGTAAATACTTTATGCACATCTGTCATTGCTTAATCACAGTCTGGATCGCCACGTCGCTTTGCTCCTCGCGATGACAGTAGAGTCTTGCCTAGTTTAGCTCAACGCAACCGGACAAGTCGCTTAAAGTGCTAATAGAGTTCTCCGTCATGTATTTTTGCATCTCATCTATGATCTTGATTGGTGCATAGGGATCGTCGAAACAGATTGTGCCAACACCTATCAAGTCTGCACCCGCAAGCATCATCTCAACTGCATCATTTCCGGTTGAGACACCACCCATTCCGAGAACAGGTATACTCACAGCCGATGCAACTTGCCAGACCATCCTGACTGCAATCGGGAAAACAGCCGGGCCTGAAAGTCCTCCAACATTGTTGTGCAGAATTGGCTTTCGAGTAAAGGTGTCAATTCGCATACCCAGCAATGTGTTTATAAGGGATAAGGCGTCGGCTCCTGATGCCTCTGTAGCCTTTGCAATTGTGGCAATGTCTGTCACATTTGGCGAAAGTTTTACCATCACCGGTACTTTTGCCTTTTTCATTACAGCTTCAGTAACAGCATTGACACCCTCAACAGACGTTCCGAAAGCCATGCCACCGGCTTTGACATTCGGACATGAAACATTGACTTCAAGCATATCCACACGAGCATCAGAAAGCTTCTCAGTCATCTCCACATATTCTTCTACCGTATTGCCGGAGATATTTGCTATGACTACGGTGTCATACTTACGCAGAAACGGCAGCTCATCAGTAATGAACGCATCCACTCCCGGGTTTTGAAGCCCAACGGAATTTAGCATCCCCATAGGAGCCTCTGCAATACGCGGTGGCATATTTCCAAGCCGCGGCTTCGCAGTCAGACCCTTGACACATATTCCGCCAAGCTCTGATAAGTCGTAATACTCGCCATACTCTCTACCAAACCCAAATGTCCCCGATGCAGTAACAACAGGATTCTTGAATTTAATACCAGCGAAATCTACACATAAATTTAATTCAGATTTATTCATTAGCACTCGTCTTTCTTCTTTTGTCAGGGGTTAGGGGTTAGGTATTGTTTTCTGCCTACTGTTATTTGTCAAGCATTAATTTTCCGGCTACTACACCCTATGCCCTACGCCCTATGCCCTCGCGAACGAAGTTCGCTAACTACCAAACAACCTCATTTGCATCAAACACAGGACCATCAATGCAAACACGACTCATTACAACATTATCATCCGTAACACCTGCAGTTTTGTCGACATCTACAGCTTTATCGCTCAATGTGGCACACGCACACACCAAGCACGCCCCGATACCGCAACCCATACGTTCTTCCAGTGAAACCTGTAACGGTACATTATACTTATTACACAACTCCGCAACAGCCTTTTGCATAATGATCTGGCCACAAGTCATCACAGCTTCGTATTTGCCTGACTTCAGAAGCTCTTCGAGAGGCATTGTGACAGCACCATGAATCCCCACACTACCGTCATCCGTTGTCACGAACACCTCATCACAGACAGCTCTAAACTCATCTATCAAAACCACCCTTTTTGCTTCACGAAATCCAAGAACAGCAGTCACATTGCTTTTCGCCGACTGTGCCGCAAACAGCATCGGTGGTGTACCCACACCGCCGCCAACAACAATCAGGTTGCCATCAGGCATTGTGAAACCATTCCCAAGGGGACCCAATACATCAAGCATCTGCCCCACACTGCACCTCGACAACCACTTTGTCCCCTCGCCTTTTGTTTCAAAGACAAAGCATATTTCATCATCACGGACATAGCAAATGCTGATAGGTCTACGTAAAATACGAGCCTCACCACATTTGATATGCAAAAACTGACCTGCAACTGACTCTCGTGCCAATTCCCGATTTCTGACTATAATTGAATAAATGTTGTCTGTTAACAGCGTATTATCTATAATCTCACAATGATATATATTCGACATTTAGCACTCCATTCTTGTTTCGTATTTCAGTGAAAATATTATATATCATTCCAACTCTATTTACAACAGCTTACAAAGTGATATATAATGAGTTGTATCAAAATGTAAAAACTAAATAGGAGTGCATCATGATTAAAAATATTAATGAATTACTAAGTGGCAATTCGTATCCGGGACGCGGGATTCTTGTTGGACGCAGTGAAGACGGTGTGAAGTCAATAATCGTCTACTTCATCATGGGACGCAGTGTGAACAGCCGCAACCGCGTATTCGTGCAAACCGATGATGGAATACGAACCGCAGCCCATGACCCTGCAAAGTTGACCGACCCCAGTCTTGTTATTTATAATCCTGTTCGCATTATGAATGATTGCGTTATCGTCACAAACGGTGACCAAACTGACACTATTTTTAATTATATCAGTGGTGGCTCTGACTTCTACTATGCATTGCAAACTCGCGAATATGAACCGGATGCTCCAAATTATACTCCTCGTATTTCCGGACTTGTTAAGCTCGATGGCAGCTATGACCTGTCAATTATAAAGACACTAGCAAACAACCCCGAGGGTTGCCAACGTAACTTCTACAAATATACTAAAGCAATCCCCGGTCTTGGTCACTTCGTTTCTACTTATGAAACTGACGGCAATCCACTTCCATCATTTGCCGGAGACCCCATCTCTGTTAATATAGATTGTGCAGATGGGTTGGAGGCATTTGCTTCAGAGATATGGGATTCACTTGACGAGGAAAACAAAGTCGCTCTATATGCCCATGAGCGTAATTTACAAACAGGTGAGATTAATCACTTAGTAATCAATAAGCTTGGCGGATAACGCATAATATTTATTTAACGGAAGGAACTATTTATTTACATGAACGAACTTGAATTAAAATATGGATGTAATCCAAATCAAATACCATCACGCATTTTTGTAGCCAATGGAGAACTTCCACTTGAAGTATTAAACGGCAAGCCGGGCTTTATTAACTTCCTTGACGCACTTAACGGGTATCAACTGGTGCGCGAGCTACAGGTCGCTACGGGACTCCCTGCTGCGACATCCTTTAAGCATGTGTCGCCGGCAGGTGCGGCTATTGGACTGCCGCTAAATGAAATCGAAAACAAGATGTACTTCACAGAGAATATGCCACTATCCCCTCTCGCCAGTGCATATGCCAGAGCTAGAGGTGCTGACAGATTGTGCTCATACGGAGATTGGGTTGCTCTCTCTGATACTTGTGATGAAGAAACTGCAGCAATTCTCGCACCGGAAGTATCTGACGGAGTTATTGCACCGGACTATACAAGTGGTGCGTTGGAAATTCTTAGGAAAAAACGCAAAGGCGGATACAATGTTGTAAAAATCGATCCTGACTACACACCGCATAATCTTGAGCGTAAAGATGTATACGGTATAACATTTGAGCAAGGTCGTAACGAGCTTAAAATTGATGCTGATTTTCTAAACAAAATAGTCACAAAAAACAAAAACCTAACCGAAAATGCGAAGCGAGACTTAATTGTTGCTTTAATCACACTCAAGTATACACAGTCAAATTCTGTGTGCTATGCAGTTAACGGACAAGCAATAGGAGTCGGTGCCGGACAACAAAGTCGAATACACTGTACGCGTCTTGCCGGAAATAAAGCTGACAACTGGTTCTTGAGACAGCATCCGGCTGTTCTTGAGTTGCCATTTAAAGCTGATGTTGCAAGGGCTGCACGAGACAACGCAATAGACCTCTACATTTCTGATGATAGCGATGATGTCTTGCGTGACGGTGCATGGCAAGAATTATTTACCACACGTCCCCCACAACTTACACGAGAAGACAGGCGCGAGTTCGTCTCCGGATTCACAGGCGTATCTCTCGGAAGTGATGCATTCTTCCCATTTGGCGACAATATCGAGCGTGCAAAGCGGTCAGGCGTAAGTTTCATTGCACAGCCGGGTGGCTCAATACGTGATGATAATGTTATTGAAGCATGCGATAAATACAATATGGTAATGGCATTTACCGGCATTAGACTGTTCCATCATTAAAATAACTCTTGCATTTTGCGAATTACGTGATAAAATAACTATCGGATATCTACTAGAGATACCCATTGAAAAAATTTAAACTTTGGAGGTATAACCATGGCTCATACAATTAGTAGTGAATGTATTTCTTGCGGTGCATGTGTACCGGAGTGTCCAGTGGACGCAATTGCAGAAGGTAGCCCTGTATACACAATTACCGATGACTGTATCGACTGCGGTGTTTGCATCGGCTCTTGCCCTGTAGATGCAATTTCCGGATAATATCGAATCACCATTAAAGCTGCCGTGTTGAAGAAATACGGCAGCTTTTTATCGTACCCGCCACTTAACGCCTTTGGCGTTTGAAGTTTGAACTTATTAAGGAGCAAATACCGCTATGACAAACTCATCCGACGGAACATTATATCTCGTTGCAACTCCAATAGGGAATCTTTCTGACATTTCCTCACGTGCCATTGACACTCTCAAAAGTGTTGACTTCGTTGCAGCTGAAGATACACGCATTACACGAAAGTTGCTTGAGCACTTCGGAATTAAGAAACCTCTTGTCAGCTACTATCAACATAATACTCGAGTAAGCGGAGAAAAGATTCTTTCTCGAATACTCAATGGAGAGAGTTGCGCACTCGTTACGGATGCCGGAACTCCTGCAATAAGTGATCCCGGCGAAGAACTTGTTCGAGTTTGTGCAGATGCCAACATCTCCATTGTCATCATACCGGGACCATGTGCAGCCGTATCTGCTGTAGCGCTATCAGGTCTCAACTCCGGTCGCTTCTCGTTTGAGGGATACTTACCCGTTGATAAAAAGAAGCGCAAGTTTCACCTTGAGGAGCTTCAAGATGAAAAAAGAACCATGGTACTATATGAAGCACCACATAAGTTAAACCGCACACTCGCCGACCTATATAACACGCTTGGCGACAGACGCATATCCATATCAAGAGAGATGACAAAAATATATGAAGAAACCCTTCGCATGACACTATCTGAAGCCATCATACACTTTGAAAGCACACCTCCTCGTGGTGAGTTTGTCCTCGTCATTGAAGGTGCGAAGCAGCAGACAGATGAAGAAAGTGATAAACTTGAGGACGGTGTTAAGCATGCTACAAAGCTGGTCGAAAGCGGACTCACCGTGCGAGATGCTGTAAAAAAAGCAGCCGATGATATCGGCTGCTCAAGAAATGCGTTATATAAGATAATGATTAAAAATGCTACTGACGGCTGACTACTTGTAGTTCCTATCGTCCGCGAGCTGTAATTGTATGAGTTCCAACTTCCTCGCCATCAGCGTTATAGATTGTAACTGTTAGCTGCACAGCTCCGGCAGCTCTGCCAAAGACTTGTGCGCCTCTCAAAATTGCATCGTCAGCAATAGGTACTCCAACGACATCAACTAAGTCAGGATTGCTACTTTCCCACACAATAGTGTAGTCTGACAAATCAAATCCGGGTGGCTCAATACGTATTTGAATACCTACATTATCGCCTCTTGGTACTGTAAAGTCTTCTAATGCGACGCCTGCATAGACAAGAGCAAGTGAATGAATCTCCTGTGGCGGAGGTGGCGTCGGAGTTGGATCCGGAGTTGGTGGCGGAGGTGTTTGCAATGCGATGTATGCATCAACATCATCTTCCGGCGTACCCAAAAGCGGACCATTTTCCTCATACTGGTCAGATGCACTGCCATCAGGCGATGTAAACAATAATATACCTGCACCAACAACGAATACAGCCAATATTAATACACTTATAAGCATTTTGCCCTTCATACTTTCAGAGCTTTCTGAGTGCTTCCCGTGACCAACGCGACGTGCACCACAATATGGGCAACGACTGCGTACTCCGGAGTATTTGCGATCACATCTTGCGCACTTAATCTCATTGACTATAGCCATTTTGTGAATATTCCTTTCGAAAAAGTATTGAACATATATAAATATGTATGCATATCTTCAGCAATTATCAAACTTAATTTACTACAAATCACTGTAATTGTCAATAATTAATTACAAATAGTTACAGTTTTCGCTAGAGCATTGCCGACAATTTAATGAAATCGTCAATCGACAGGACTTCACCCCGTATTCGCACATCAAACCCACATTCAGCAACAATCTTTGAGATATCTTCCTTGCTATGAGTTTTGTCGAAGACGGAATATAGTGCATTAACAAGGGTTTTACGCCTTTGGCCAAATGCTGCCCGTACTACTCGAAAGAACATCTTCTCCTTCTCGCTGTCCAACAGCCTTTCAGCTCGTACTTCCATTCTGACAATAGAAGACGTTACTTTCGGACGTGGCATGAAGCACTCCGGCGGAACATTGAACAGTATCTCCGGCTTCGTGTGATAGTTGATATACACAGAAAATGCACCATATTCTGATGTACCAGGTTTTGCACACATCCGAAGTGCCACCTCACGTTGCACCATAACTGTGATAGATTTAAATACATTTGCATCAATAAACGCCGTAATCGCTGGCGTTGTTATATTATATGGAAGATTTGCACAAACATGATGGCTAAGTCCGGGCATGGTCTCATTGACAGTCTCTTTTATATCCAGCTTTAGAATATCACCTTGAATAATGCTGACATTTTCTTGATCACTAAATATGTTGTGCAATATTGGCACAAGACGTTTGTCGAGCTCTACGGCAGTTACATGACCGGCAACTGCACAAAGCTCTGATGTGAGCGCACCAATTCCGGGACCGACTTCGAGAACACCACAAGATTTGTCAACATTTGATTGCTGAACGATTTTCCTTGGTATATTTGCGTCAACTAAAAAATTTTGCCCCATCGACTTTGAGAACTTAAAGCCGTGGGCATTTAATATGTCACGCATTGTGTGTGCATTTTTGTAAATTTCATCATTAATCATAATATCACCGTTTGCATCAGTTTTAAGTATATTATCATATGTTTGAACATCGTACAAGAGGACGACACAGGGGATCAGTTCTCCTGTGTCGTACGCCATGTTCCGCAGTAATTCAAGATTTTTGCTTGTATGTGCTATTCTTGTATGCTAAAATTACGATAAATATATGTAGTACAATAAATATATCGGAGGTAGTTCCATGAGCTTTGATAAGATTAATGAAATACATATTGATGTACTACAAGAAATTGCCAACATCGGGTCAAGTAATGCCGCGTCTTCCCTGTCACGTCTTATAGGTCAGACTGTTAATGTTCAGATTCCGAAAATCAGTATTAAGGGCTTTAATGAAGCGACAGAGACTCTCGGCGGCCCGGAAACTGTAATGGTCGGAACACTTCTCAACTTGAGTGGTGGAATCAACGGAATGATGATGTTCCTCTTGCCTATTGACGTTGTGTGCGACCTGGTCAATATGTTGATGTTCACAGAGATCAAGAGTCATGAAGAAATCGACGAGATGGGTTATTCCGTTATCAACGAATGTTCAAACATCATGTCCGCTTCCTTTGTCACTGCAATTGCAGATATGACAGGCATAAACATCGACATATCACCACCGGAGGCAACCCTTGATATGCTTGGGTCTATCATGAGCGTGCCTTCCATCTTCTTTGCCGATATCGGCGACTCCTTGCTCCTGATGAAAAACGAGCTGGAAATCGAAGGCAAAAAAACAAGTGCAAATGTCCTACTACTCCCGGATATGTTCTCTTTAAGTAAGCTAATGACGAGTCTTGGGATTGAATTCTAGGGAGTAAATAAACACGTTAGCAACGAGGAATGTATGAGTACCATAAAAACAATGTTTGAAATTAAACGCGAGGCAAGGCAATCACTTCGACCTGTGTATTGGGTTGCCTTTCTTGTTTGCCTTATTTCATTCATGTTGTATGGCTATAATCCTAGTGCCTTTAGAGCTGTGCCAATCACACTTTACAACGCTCTTCAAATGTTTGTATTCACCGATATGCCTATTTTGCAATTTGTGATCATCATGCTTCCGTTGTATATCTTCCTCATAAGTCCTCTTTCGGTTGGACGAGCACGTTATTTCTTGCATGGAGTGGATGGAGATTGGCAGCTGCGGCATATCCTTTTCCCCTTTATCTCAAGGGATTATTTTCGTATCGTTCTTGTTATGGGAATACGATTTCTAATTATTAGCATTGCACCAACTATTGCGGCAGTTGCTTTTATCTTAGGAAGTGCTTTTGCGTGGAATACTTGGGTTCTGCTTTGTGTCATAACATTAATCGCTTTAATAGGATTCCCCATTTACTATAATCACCGCTTAACAGCCTATCTTTTGGCAGAAAATTCAAAAATGACTTTCGCAGAGTCAAAGCGTCAAAACGATCTAGTTAACGGCTACTACAAGTTTAAGGGACTGTTTCTCATCGACTTATCATTTTTCTCATGGTATATAGTCGGTGCTTTTGTATTTGGAATTGGGCAGTTTTTCTTCATGCCATATCATGAAACTACCATGGCTGTGCGGTATCGTGAGCTAGCTTTTATTGCTAACGGAAAGAAACATGACTCTCAACACTTTGATGGTGCTCTACATTCCGATAAGCCACAACCGACACCGCAAAAACCAGCACAATTATCCTACTACGGTCTTATTGTAACCCTTACCCTTTTTGCCGGGCTGATTTTCATGACAAATGAAAATGCATCTGCCGCATCTGATGAAATTGAGATTATTGTCACAACAGAGCAGGAGTTGCGTGATGCCGTTGAACAAAATCAAAGCCCGATACGGATTGACACCATGATTGAGCTAACCGAGGGTGCAATTGTAATTGATGATGGGCAAGACATCACCTTGAGAGGTACGGGTTCCCTTGTGGTTGCACTTGAAGATTTGGATCGGAACTATGGTGCATCAAACATTCGTCATTTTTTGATTTACGGTGGACGGCTCACATTACAAGAGGAACTAATCCTTACTCGCGACACTCGTTTTGATTATGGTGGTGGTGTGGTTATCGGCAATCCGCATAGGCGATACGGCCATTTTATAATGGAAGGTGGACGTATCGAGAATAATCGAACATCTGGTGCCGGGGGCGGTGTAGCTATTAAGTATGGTCTTTTCGAGATGCATGGTGGTGTGATTCACGGAAATTATACACATTTTTTCGGCGGTGGCGTTGATGTGAACACTTCATCTTTTAATCAATTTAGCTCAAGGTTTCTAATGACCGGCGGTGAAATTTCCGGAAACAGAGCACGTTCTTCCGGTGGTGGTGTTGCACTTATGATAGGTAGTCATTTCGCCATGCAAGGTGGACAGATAACTGGAAACACTGCAGGAGGCAGTGGCGGTGGCGTTCATCTTTGGATTCTTACTACATTCAGTATGACGGGTGGCGAAATTTCGTACAATCATACTAACGGCTTTGGCGGAGCCGTTGGTGTGCTGTTTGCACATTATGGGTTTGAGCAAGTTAGTATTGGGCCGGAAGCACAATTCCATGGCAACACTGCCGGAGGACGAAGATCCGGTGATGACAGCAATCCAAGTCCACACAGAACCTTCGGGCTTCACGCGGGACTTTCACAATATCCACAAATCCACTGGCAAGATGAAAATAGTCGCCCGGGAACACATTTGATAAATAACTACGATATTAGTTTCGGCGGAAGCACCCGTCCTGCCCCATGGCAAGTACACCTTGCACTTGTAGGAGCCATTTTAGTCATAAAAGGTATTGCTTTTATTATCTCCGTGCATAAAGAAAAGAAGGATAGATCAGAACAGGAGGATGCATTATGCGACGCATGAGACTAATCATCAGCCTGCTTATAGTACTTATTATATTCACAATCACTATTGTTCCCACAACGAGTGCTACAACGATTGAAGTCACAGTTCGAACCGAAGAAGAGTTGCTTTCCGCAATTGATAGCCGCACTCCCGACATTATCATTGATGGATTAATCCCGCTTAATGATGAGATTATCGTCGAACATTTTGTAACCATACGTGGTCAAGGAGCACTTACAGTTGCATACAATCATAGGCATTTTATAATACAGGAAAATGGACATTTGGTTATAAATGGTGACATCACACTTACCCGTGCTACAGATCACAGTGGCAATGGTGGTGGAGTTCATGTTGCTCAAGACGGCATCTTCACACTTTACTCCGGACATATTTACAGTAACTATATGCGTATTGGCGGTGGAGTTCGTGTCGATAGCGGCCATGTCTATATTAATGGCGGCACCATAAATCACAACCATGCAGTGTTCGGCGGTGGAGTTAGTGTTGATAGCGGCCATATCTATATTAATGGCGGCACAATAAGTCATAATCACGCAGAACGCGGCGGCGGAATTGAGGTGCGGCGTGGCACTCTTTACATTAATGATGGCAATATCAAATACAACTATGCAACACATGGCGGTGGAATTAGTGTTGACTTCGGTCAACTGTACCTCTATGATGGCTCCATAAGTCACAACAACGCAGATTTAGGTGGTGGCATTTATATAGGCATGAGAAGAGGAACCGACATTTCTGCTACGATGACAATGCGTGGAGGTGAGATCACTGAGAACACAGCAGTGTTCTCTGGCGGCGGTATACATAGCTACATGAGTTTTGTAAATTTGGAACAAGGCACTGTTCAAAACAATCAAGCCACCGGACATGGCGGAGCATATCTGTCTAACATGACTATATACCATGTCGGGTCAGAAATGCTGATTGATCAAAATATCTCGGCAAATCGACATGATGCATCTTCACAACAGCTTTCTCTGTTTGAGCAACTGCAGACGCCGTCAATTATCCACATTATTGCTTTATTTGCTCTTGCGGGTATTGCATTACTTATCACAAATATGAAAAAGAGCAAAAGCAATCAATAGCGATAAGACTATATTGCTTCCTCAATTAGAACTGTGCCCAAGCGATTACGTAAAATCGTAAAGCTACAGTTCTAATTTTATTTAGAAAATAATTTTCAAAACTTAAAACATTTTAACGTCCTTAATCGTATTACTAATAGACGGACTAGATTGGAGGTGAAAGAATGTCAACTTATTCGTTGCGTACGAACGAAGAAATAACGTCAGTTTACAATCATTATGTCGATACAGTGTACCGGGTTGCACTAATGATATTGAAGAATACGGAAGAGTCAGAAGATGCAACATCCACGGTTTTCATTAAATTTATGAATACTGGAAAAACTTTTGAGAGTGACGAGCATCTAAAGGCCTGGCTCATCGTGACTACACAAAACACATGTCGAGATGTACTAAAAAGCAGGTGGTTCTCAAAACGGGTTGATTACAATAGCATCGTAGAACCTTCCTATATGCCGGATACAGGTGCAAATGAAGTTTGGCAAGAAATCATGGCTCTGGATGAAAAGTATCGGTTGTCTATATACCTTTACTACTATGAGGGCTATAAGACAGAGGAAATTGCGATAATGCTACACGTCAAACACGCCACAGTGCGAACACGATTGAGAACTGCAAAAAAGAAACTTAAATTCACATTAGGTGAAAGCACTGATTAATTCAGTCATAGAGATTTGGAGGAGGTCGATTATGACACGTAAAGATATAGTTGATTGCTTTGACAATGTCAAAGCAACAGAAATTCAAAAGCAAAAAATGCTCAATAATATTTTGGCAAGTAAAAACACTGAAGTCATACCGATGAGAAAAAGAACACGATTTTCAGTTGCACTGGTTGCCGCAGTTCTTACCGTGCTGATCCTTGGTACGGGAACGGTGCTCGCTGCAACTCTCGGTTGGCACACTGCCCTACTATCACACTTTAACCCAACCGCCGAGCAGGTAGAGCTACTGGATGACACAGTAGGCACACCCGACATTTCCATAACACGAGACGGACTGACGATTTCTGTATTACAGAGCCTTGCCGACAGCTTCGGCGTTTATATTCTATATGAAATAGTGGTTGATGACGAAGCGTTTGTGTTCCCTGAAGAAATGCTAGTTGGTGCACGCCTGTTTAGATCCGGCGATTCCGGCGATGGAGTGACTTCAGGAAGCGACGAAGCAGTCATTCTGGAAAACTCCAGAAACAGATTGACAGTTCTTCAACAGTTCCATTCTACAGCACCGACTACAAACGAAAATGTTAGCCTGTTAGTATTTTCCCTGTCCTACATCACTGATGAATGGGATTATGACGGTAGACTTATTCAGCCTCTTTTCGAAGATTTGTTTGCTGATAATGAATGGGTTTTTCGATGGGAGCTTGATTTCGTACATATGGGGACAACCCTTCTGCCGAATGTAACCGTAGAATATTCAGGGGCAGTCAACACAGTCACAGAGATTGTAATATCACCGCTATCAGCAATGATATTCTTCGAAGGTGATCGCTTCCACCCAAATTCTACATTCGTGAGTATTAATAAAAGCGATGGAACCACCATAGTATTCGGAGCCGAATGTGAAGGTGCAATGTTCATCAGAGTACCTATCAACGCAATTCCCGGAGTGGAGTGTGACAACCCTGATGGAGGCTTCAGTCAATCTTTGCATTTTAGTTTTGATAGTGTTATCAATGTCGAAGATGTTGAAAGCATCACAATCGGAGATGTTGTGATTCCAATGGAACGCTAAACAATTTATCAACGCTTGCCAAAGACTTAGAGCCGATAACGTGAATTCAGTCACGATTATCGGCTCTGTTTTTGTTTTGTAGTCCGGCTGTAGCCTCATTGTTCCGCCCATTCGTCATATAGTGATGAAATTTGTTCTTCAAGATAATTTTTAGGTTCTAGCGATTACAATCGCTACTAGATTCTGCAACTTCGTGCAGAATGACGAAGATGTATAATCTACACTTCTACATTTGGAATTGCGGCAAATCCGCGTTGAAGATCTTCGTCTGTTGGAACATTGTCCACCATCGTACCATCATTATATTGCATATACGCAGCCATATCGAAATATCCGGTTCCTGACAAGCCAAATAGTATTGTTTTCTCTTCGCCTGTTTCTTTGCACTTTAAAGCTTCTTCTATTGTTGTATGTATTGCATGTGCCGACTCAGGTGCAGGAAGTGTGCCCTCTGCCTTTGCAAACATTTCCGCTGCTTTAAAGACCTCAGTTTGAGCGACAGCTCTTGCTTCGTCAATCAAGCCATCATGATATAGTTGCGACAAAATCGGACTCATTCCGTGATATCTCAAGCCGCCTGCATGACTTCCCGACGGAGCAAATGTTGCACCAAGGGTGTACATTTTTGCCAACGGAGTTACCATGCCGGTATCGCAGAAATCATATGCGAACTTGCCACGTGTTAATGTTGGACATGATGCGGGCTCTACAGCAATAAAGTATGGTGCTGTATCTTTGCAGGCAATTTTATCTGCCATAAATGGTGACATCAGACCACCAAGGTTCGAGCCTCCACCGGCACAACCAATTACTATGTCGGGCTTCTCGCCGATTTTTTCAAGTGCTGTTTTTGCTTCAAGACCCAAAATCGATTGATGGAGTAACACTTGATTTAGCACACTCCCAAGAGCATACTTATATCCCTCTGTTGTCACGGCTACTTCGACTGCTTCAGAAATTGCAGTACCCAAGCTTCCGTTAGAATTAGGATCATTCTCAAGCATTTTTCTGCCGACTTGAGTTGTGTTCGACGGTGATGGTGTAACTGACGCGCCGAAGGTCTCTATGATTCCTTTGCGGTATGGCTTTTGCTCCGCAGAAATCTTGACCATAAACACTTTCAAATCAAGACCTAAGAACGCACAAGCCATTGACAAAGCTGTGCCCCACTGCCCTGCTCCTGTCTCGGTCGTCAATCCGACAAGCCCTTGTTCCTTCGCATAGTACGCTTGTGCTATTGCAGAGTTGAGCTTATGGCTTCCTGAAGTGTTTCCACCCTCGTATTTGTAATAGATTTTCGCCGGTGTTTGCAAGGCTTCTTCAAGGCAATATGCACGAACAAGCGGAGACGGTCTGTACATTTTATAAAAATTGCGAATATCTTCAGGAATCTCTATAAATCTATCCTTGTCATTAAGCTCCTGCTTAACAAGCTCATCACAAAATACAGGTGCCAGTTCTTCCGGCGTCATGGGCTTCAATGTTCCCGGATTAAGTATAGGGCGATGATCCGTCTTCATATCAGCACGGACGTTATACCATGCTCTTGGAATCTCTTCTTCAGTTAAATAAATCTTGTATGGTACTTTTTGTTTTGACATTGTCTATATCCTCTTTTCACAAATGTTGAATTTACATTACTTTGTTTCGGTTGGTACTCATTGTGAGCACAAAGCTAATTTTACTACTTTTTTCTACTAATTACAATCTTTTCGAGGATGGACCACAAAATGTGGTCCAAGCTGACTTTCCTCTCGTTTTTCTACATTTTGTACAAATTTTTCCATTCGCGAAAAAAAAGGTTCCCTTTTTGATTTTTTTTGGTATAATGAAGTCTGTTGTGAATCGATATATATGCCACTGTGGTGGAATAGGTAGACACAAGGGACTTAAAATCCCTCGGGAGCAATCCCGTGCCGGTTCAATTCCGGCCAGTGGTACCAAATCCCGATAATCCGAACAGCATTTTCCAAGTGGGAGATGGGTTCGGATTCATCATTTCATTAGCAGTAAAGAAAATTTATGTAATGGGAGGAATAAGACATGCACAGGTCTTCGTATTGTGGAATTAATTGTGAAAAATGTAAAGTCTACTTGGCGACTATGGCAAATGACGATGCACTTAAAATAGAAATTGCAAGCGACTGGAGTGCTTTATATAAACGTGAACTTAAAAAAGAAGATATCCTTTGCAAAGGCTGTAAATCAGAAACGCTCTTTTTATTCTGTTCATCATGCTATATAACAACCTGTAATAAAGAACGTGGTATCGAAAACTGTGAGGACTGTGATGAGTTTCCCTGCGATAGATATAATGAGTTCCTTGAATACCAAAAGGTCAATAATACTGGAGCAGTTTTTGAAAAATGTTAATGCTACACGTTATAAGCATAGCGCTGTAGACAGATAAAATTTGTGCCGATTCATCCCGCCACCTTAGAGGTCGGGGAATTCTCGGCACTGGAGGTTAAATAGGTTGACAAATGAGATTTTATCATTTATCATTGAATGACTGTTCAGTCAATAATGCGAGGAGGTTTTATTAATGCCCCGAACAAGAGAAGCTTTTGAAGCTATGCGGCATTCTACACGACAGAAAATCGAAATTAGCGCACTATCGCTTTTTGCCCGGAAAGGCTTATCTGTTAAGATTAGTGAAATAGCAAAAACAGCCGGTGTCAGCCAGGGTCTGATGTACAGTCATTTCAAATCAAAAGAAGAGCTGATTGCAGAGCTAATTAAACAAGCTGTTACAATTTCCGGCGAATATGTGATGAACATTGCAAAAAGTGAAAGTACTGCCGTTGAAAAAATCAAGAATATTACAGTGATGATGTGTAGTATGTTTTCAGACTCCCCTGTTGGTATTGATTATTTTATGTTTATGGTGCAAGTTGGGATGAGTAGCTTAGCACCTAAGGATGAATTAAAGTATTCTGAACATTCGCCAAATCCGGCGCAAACACTCGCAGGAATTATTATACAGGGGCAAGCAGAAAACACCGTTGTCCAAGGCGACCCGGTTCATTTGTCAATCATTTATTGGGCGGCGATACAAGGCTTATGCGGTTATGCAATCACGGGTCTAACATTATCACCGCAACCTGAGATGTTAAATAGAATATTAATTAAGGAGGATTTTTTATGAGTAAGAAAATCATTATTATAGGAGCAGGAATCGCCGGATTAACTGCTTCTGTTTACGCACAGCGCAGTGGATTTGATGTTACATTGATTGAGCAGCATAGCATTGTAGGCGGGATGTGTACAAGCTGGAAACGTAAAGGATATTTATTTGAGGGAGCGGTTCACTGGCTGACAGGCTCAAGTCCGCAATCGCAAATGTACCAAATATGGAAAGACACGGGTGCTCTGGGTGATGATGTTCAGGTTTCTTTAAGTGACCCTTTTAGTTGCATTGAACATGAAGGGCAAATAATAAATCTATACCGCGATATAAATAAAACGGTTGAAGTCTTAAAAGAAATTTCGCCGGATGATGAGTTGTTACTTAATCAACTCGCTAAGGATGTCAAAATTTTAAGTAAAATGCAAATGCCGATTATGGATATAAAAGGATTAAAAACAAAAAATCCGAAACGCATGACATTGGGATTTCTATTAACTATGTTGCCCGCGATCCCGACTATACGAAGATTAAGTAAGCTAACCTGTGCAGATTACGTCAACAAATTTTCACACCCAGCTATACAGCGGCTATTCAGAATACTTCCGGGCGAATACACAGCATCAAGCCTTATATTTACACTTGCAACTCTCCACGCAGGAGACGGTGGATATCCCGATGGTGGTTCACTTGCAATGGTACAAAGAATGGCAAAAACATTTACCAACATGGGTGGTAAGCTTCTCTTAAACACACAAGTGCAAAAAGTTAACATATCAACAGATAGTACAACCGAAAAGGACATTGTGACAGGTGTCACTTTGCAAGATAAGATACTTGAAGCTGATGCGGTTATAGTAGCGCAAGAAACTGTAGCAGCACTTGAACAACTATTTGAAACGCCACCGAACGATGAATGGATTGTTGATATGAAAGCCAATTTAAAATCAGCCATTTGCACTTTCATTAGTATTGGGGTTCGGGCAGAGCTTCCCGATGGGATATTACCTGCATGGAAACTTAATACCCCTATTACATTTGCAGGTAACACAATACACGAATTATCTTTTAACAGCTACAGACAATATGCACCCGATGGAAGTACAGCCTTGACCACAATTTCATTCGGTGATACTTACGATTTTTGGAAAAAAGCAAAGGACGACGGTCGCTATGAGGAAGAAAAACAACTACTGGCAGAGCAGTATGTCCGTGCTCTATGTGAAAAATACCCCGAATGCGAAGGGAAAATTGAAGTCGTTGATATAGCAACGCCGCTCACGTATCAACGATATACAGGTGCATATCGTGGTGCATGGATGAGCGTGATGGAGCCGGGTGATGCTATGAAGCAATACCCGGGTGATTGCAAAAATATAAGCGGTTTGTTTTTCTCCGGGCACCGCCTAGTTCCTCCGGGTGGTTTGCCTTCAGCAGCAGCAAGTGGTCGAAAAGTCGCTCAAATGGTTTGCAAACACTTTGACGTTGTTTTTGAGTAAAGAAAAGATTCATTGAACAGCTTATTTCGTTGTTTTCGTTGCAATTTTAGCGTAAGCTTCTATACTCTCGCGGGGTCATTCCTGTCTCCTTGCGAAATACATATGTGAAGTAGCTGGAACTTTGAAAACCGCAATGCATAGCTATTTCGGTAATTGAGCAAGATGTGCTTTGTAGAATTTCGCAACTTTTTTGTATGCGATAATCTGTTAAGTAACCAATAGGCGTGCAATTTAGATGCACACTAAATAATTCACAGCATTTTGTACGATTTACTGCACCTGCCAATGCAATATCATCTATAAGAACCTTATCCGCAAAATTCTTATGAATAAATCCTGTCATTTTCCAAATCGTCATCCAATGTTCGCTATGTAGTTGATTTTTGGTGTCAAGCTTTATTTTTGAATGCATTGTTGAGCAAATGTCAAAAGCCAGTGATAGCATGAGCAGCATATCACTGGTATTGTCATGGAGTTTGTGAATTTTACTTAAAAGCTCCTGCTCGTCTGTAAGTAAAATGACATCATCGTTTGACACACCGAATTTTTCTTCCAAAAATGAACTTAAATCCCCATGCTCTTTTGTGAAGAAATATGGGTTTAGAGTCATGCACAAATATGTGCAGTTACGTTGCTCGGTTGAAAATGAATGATGAAGCCTTTTGCTGTTTACAAAAATCCCCTGTCCTTCTTGCACATGATATGTTTCCCCATTTACAAAAAAATCTATGCTTCCCTTAAGGGGCAAACAAAATTCAATATCAGGATGCCAATGGCAAGCCGTGGCATATTTATGAAAATTTTCCAGTTTTTCAATATGTATATGCACTGGAATATCGGGTATGTTGTAGCTAATCTGCTCCGAAAGGTCAGACAAGACATCTAATTGGTTTCTCATGGTTCCACTCTCCCTGCGGACGATTTTGACATTATTATAATCGATATTTATATACTATGCAATAGATTTAGGATAATATCTACAATATAACAATGCAAATGAAAGGGTGAACGGCAATGTATTTATTGTTAATTTCTATTATTTATGTGTCATTTATAAGCCTTGGGCTTGGTGATTCTCTTTTTGGATCTGCGTGGCCTGTTATACAGCGTGAAATGGGTGTTCCCATACACTATGCGGGCATAGTATCTATGACAATAGCAGGCGGCACAATTCTCGCAGGGTTAATGTCCGATAGGGTTACTCGAAGATTTGGAATCGGAATAGTCGCTCCTATTAGCGTTTTAATAACGGCGGCTGCACTTTTTGGGTTCTCAACAGCCAGTGAATTTTGGATGCTTTTCTTGTGGGCGATTCCTTACGGTCTTGGCGGCGGTACACTTGATGCGGCTATAAATAATTATGTAGCAACCAACTATACTTCCCGACATATGAGTTGGTTACATTGTTTTTGGGGTGTAGGTGCAATGACGGGGCCTTATATAATGGGACTTTACTTGACACAGAGCTTCGGGTGGGACGGAGCGTACAGAACAATTGCAATTGTGCAAGTCATTTTTGTTGTGGTATTGGCATTAAGTTTTTCTTTGTGGAAAAAGCGTGAGAAAACGAGCAAGAGCAATTTGCCTGCTAAAGGACTTAAGGAAATTTTGCAAATACGGGGTGTAAAATTTGCATTATTGGCTTTTTTCGCATATTGTGCAATAGAAGCAACTACCGGATTATGGGCAAGTACTTTTCTTGTAAATCATAGGGGTATTGAAGCTGAAACAGCAGCCCTGTTTGCGTCACTGTTCTTTATCGGCATAACCGCAGGGCGATTTGTGGCTGGGATCGTTTCTAATAAACTGGGCAGTAAAACGATGATTAAAATTGGAATTGCTACGATCATTATAGGTATCGGTGCAGTAATTATTCCTCTCGACACAAATTTATTCAGTTTTGCAGGCTTAATAATAGTTGGACTTGGATGCTCACCAATTTTTCCTGCCCTTATGCATTTAACCCCATCTAATTTTGGAACAGAAAATTCCCAAGCAATAGTAGGCATACAAATGGCCGGTGCGTATAGCGGCTCCGCACTGATGCCACCACTATTTGGGCTAATAACAAACCATTTTGGACTTGGTTTTTTCCCTGTGTTTTTGCTGATATTTGCATGGTTGCTCTTGGTTATGTTTATATTGTTAAACAGGCAGGTAGAGGGATATCGTGAGTAGAATGCAGTAAGACGAAGTAAGGCAATCTAGTTACTATAAAGTAACATAAGACGCACCATAATGAGTGTTCTTATAGGATTTAAGTATCCGATAAGAACACTCATTATGCTTTATCAGCACATTCATTAAGACTTTTTTCTGCCACACCACTGTTTTACTTTTGCCACACATTCACCAAAGTCTAAAGGCTTGGCAAGGTGGTCGTTCATCCCTGCGGCGAGAGCACTGTCAATGTCCTCTTTTAACGCATTTGCACTTATCGCAATTATCGGAACCATGCAGTCTACACGTTCGCTTTTGCGGATTTCCTTGCTAGCCGTGTATCCATCCATAATTGGCATTTGAACATCCATTAAAATGCAGTCAAAGTACCATTCCGGCGACTGCATGAACTTGTCGTATGCTTCTTTGCCGTCGCCTGCTTGGTACAGTTTCACATCCGCATCTGTACTGGTAAGCACCTCGCTCACTATCATGCGATTTATTTCATTGTCGTCTACAATCAATATTCGCTTACCCAACAGGGAATCTGCTTCTATCTCTTCTTCTGCACTGACTTCAGGCATCTGATTGTAATTAGCAATCTCAAACGGGATCGTGAACGAAAACTTGCTCCCCTCTCCCTGTTTACTCTCAACTTTCATGTCACCACCCATCAGCTTGACCAGATTGTGACTTATGGAAAGTCCGAGACCAGAGCCTTCATGCGTTCTGCTGAGATAAGAATCTTCCTGCTCAAATGGTGTGAAAACCTTACTTAGAAACTTATCTGACATCCCAATTCCCGTATCGGTGACGGTGAAGATAACCGTATATTTTGACCCGCTCTGCTCCTCTTTGGATACGGTCAGCGAAATCTGTCCTTCAACTGTGTACTTTACCGCATTTGAAAGAAGGTTTATCAGCACCTGTCGTATACGAAATTCATCTCCGATGAGCATCTCCGGCAAATCAGGGTCTATTGTATATGTGAGAGATATGGATTTTTCATTCGCCTGAAACTCCAAAAGTTCCGCACATTCAACAACAGCTGTTTTTAGACACATAATATCATTTCTTATTTCAGTTTTCCCTGATTCAATACGGGACATTTCCAACACATCATTGATGATGTGTGATAAGTGGTTCGACGACATTACGATTTTGTCGAACCGACTCAAGCTATCTTCTAACTTTGTGTCTTTTTGCCCCAGCTTCGCCATCCCGCTGATTACGTTTAGAGGCGTACGGAGTTCATGGCTTACTCGCGATAGGAAACTACTCTTCGCTCTGCTTGCAGAAAGTGCATTTTCCTTTGTGGTATGAAGTTCCTCGCCTTTAATTGCTGAAGCCAGATTCAGTCGCAAGGTCTCGTATAGGTCAGGTGGCATGGAGGGGCTATATGGGATTACAGCTACACCAAGTTCCTCATCGCCAAAAAAAAGTGGAATAAAAAAGAGTGTACGTAATTCACGCTCAATGTCAAAGCCCGGCATTTGTGAGTAGTTGGAAATCGTTATATCTTTGATGTTCTCGAGTTCAGTATTAAGTTTTTTCGTTCCATCGAAACCTACAAATCTACTCAACGACTTATCGGTAATGTACTTGCCATCTTTTTCGGATGATTCGTATACACCAATTAGCACCGTACCCATTGAAAGCGGCAACAATGATTTGTGCAGTTCGAGTGCAAGTTTGTCAATGTCCAGAAACAGCACCAACTTGCTTATCATCCCTCTAAGCTGTGCTCTTACCTCGGTGAAGCCATGCTCCAGCATCTGTCTTTCTCTGAATTTGGTTTCTTCAGCCGAAAACCGGCTTGTCGGACATCCGCACGAATTACGCATTATAAACTCAGTTGGAACGAACCTAATTGGCTCTGCGGGTTCCCCGGACAATATTCCAATGAGTGTTTCAACACTTTCTCTACCCATACCGTTGAAATCTTGACTGACCGTGCTGAGTGACGGTGTATATATTTCTCCTAACTTGTCGCCATCGAATCCAATTACTGCAACCTCATCCGGAACTTTTATACCTCTGCACTCTAACTCATCAATTACACCAAATGCAGTCGCATCGTTTGCCGCGACGACAGCGTCAACTTGTATCTTGCGATTATCAATCATTTCCCCAACAGCGTCATGTCCACTTTTCTTACTGAACTGTCCAGGAAATACATATCTTTCATCGAAAATTAATCCATTATCTTCCAACGCACGCTTATATCCTTCAAAGCGACGTTCCCCCTCAAAATGCCCTTCATGACCCTTAATAAATGCTATTTTCTTTCTGCTGTGTTGCTTTATCAGGTGGTCGGTTGCACCATACACGCCACCTATGTTGTCTGCCAGTAGGGATGGGATTCCGGGCATTATGTGCGAAACTGAAACTACCGGTATATGTGGCGGTAGCCATTGCAAATATTCTTCGATCGTTTTTTCACTTATTCTTTGGCTTATGGAGCTTGCAAAGACAATAACTCCATCAATGGAGCTTTCACTCAATGCCTTGAAACAAGTCGCAAAGTGCATTGTAAAGTCGAATTCGAAGTGAGACATCTGATATGAACCGATGTAAGCAGTTAGGTGGATATCGTGCTCACGTGCACTTTCTGTTATGCCTTTCCATATCTCAAATTCACAGTAATCATTCAGTGCAGATATGACTACACCGAAATGCAATCTCTTTTTCCTTTTACTTGGTTTCATTTTGATCACACTCCCTGTTTTGAACACTTGAGTCTGAACCATTTAGTCTATTTTACCACAATTTCGACATAATATACAGAGTAACATATTATACTCACACCTAAATATAAATATGATGAGCCAGTGGCACAGACGTTTTTGCGCATTTACTGGTTTCTACAACATCTGCTTGAGTACAGGGACCATATGTGTTAGACTGCTTAAATAAATCGTTTTCTGTAGACTATTATGTCATAGAGTTAGATAGTAATATATTTTAAGGATAGTGTGAGATGAAGACAATAATAATTGCAATTTCTATCTTTCTTGTAGTAGTGCTTCTAAGCATATTTTTACTACTTATCACAGATTCGGAACCTGTTGATGAGGTGGACATTGAGCATAACTTGACGGATGTGGAACATGACTTGGTGGGTGTTTGGCGACGTTTCTATGGCAATTGGCATGACTTTTTTGTTTTCCGTCAAGACGGTACTGGCATTACAAGTGCTAGTCAAGATAGCGGGTTTTGGCTTCCTATCACTTGGCGTATTGAGGACGGCGAGCTACGTGGTTCTCGTTATAGTAGAACAACCGGGTTGAGAGCAAGCAGGTTTCAATATTCTTTTGTAATTGAAAATGGATATTTAATTCTCCAGCAGTCAGGCTTTTTTTCCAGCAATAGAGAAATAAAATACGAATTTTATAGTGATAATGTTAATTTTTATTATAGGAATCCGCTTAGAATTGAACGAAGCGAGAATCGAAGTGAACCGGCGCCATTGGCAGAGCGTTTGATTTTTTGGGGAATTGTTATATTGCTAGTAGCAGCATGGTTTCGCAGAAAACAAATACATGCGTTCATAAAGAAGAAGCGCAACAAACTTAATTAGTGCCTAGGGTAGAGGGATTCGAACCCCGCTAGAACAGCATGATATAGACACAGTATATGTGGCTTGCAGAACTTAAGCATTCTTAAAATAGCGTCGTGAACCTTCTGTGATTATTGCCTTATAAATTATGAGTGTCAATAACCTGAAATAATGTCACCCCCTAGAAGAGTTAATTATCTCGAGATAATGTCACCCCTGTAAAAGAGCGCAATGCGCTCTTTTGCGCCCCTCGCTTCGCGACCCGCGCTACCCGCCC
>Ga0123355_10000422_pt1 | contig 55318 bp, 38 predicted proteins | sample TergutEmb28metaG_3_FD_89872 | JGI IMG/M metagenome (GOLD analysis project Ga0123355, IMG submission 89872) | Embiratermes neotenicus P1 segment gut microbial communities from Petit-Saut dam, French Guiana - Emb289 P1 | ecosystem: Host-associated > Arthropoda: Insects > Digestive system > Gut ... | reverse complement strand
TTTTTTTTTTTTTTTTTTTTTTTTTTGAATAATTCTCTGCAAGAGTCTCTAGGGCTTGACCCAGTGGTACGTTATGCACTTGGGGCAAGCTACTTAACTGCACCCCCTCCTCCACTCCCAAATATTAAAACTCTTAATGTTTTTGTTTTAGTTTTATTAATTGTACATATATTGAAATTGCATATAGGCAATTAATACTGAAAATACTCAGTGAGTGAAAACACAATATTAAATCATTAATTAGCTGCAAGTAACTGCAAGAACTTGACAGTTGTTTGTTTCAAGCTCAGAAGTGAGACATACTACACAAAACAACACATATTCTATTTACATGCTTTTCAAATACACGGTTTCTTATGGTAGTGTAGGAGTTCTGTGTTCAAAATTTTTTAGGAAACATTGTACAAGTATTTTGCTTGCACCTTGTTCTTGCTGAGATTATAGTGTGGATGAATTGTAATGCAACTAAAGGAGATTTCTAGGGCCTTCTTCTCTGGTAAATTTGCTTTTTTCAGTCAACTGATTCATTTACATAACTTTATCTGATATTATTAAATACACTGACAGACTACAGATACTGGGAAGATCCATCAGATGAGTACCGAGAGGAGGAAGGAACATTGTTACCTCTCTGGAAGTTTGTGTATGAGAAGACAAAGAAGAATAATGTGACAGCCCTGGGTTGGAGTCCACGTTACTATGACCTTTTTGCAGTGTCTTTTGGCTTCTGTAAGTCTATTATGTCGTTAATAACAGCATACAGCCTATTACAAGAGGGAATGCTTTGTGCTAGCAACTGTGATGCACTGGCATTATACAAAATCTTCCTTGTGTGACACATTTCACTGTAGGATAATATACCATATTTTATTAAAAGGAGATAAATATGCTGTTTCTTAGTTGAGTAAAGAGAGGCCAACTTGATACCACTTGTTTTATTATTACCTTATTCAATGCTCAACATGTTTTGGATGTTAATACATCCATCCTCAGGAGCTTGCGACTTATTTGTTGAGTTACTTCATGGGTTGTATCTGGTTTGATGTGTGTTGGTGTTATGTTGCAGTGTGGCTATGGTGGTGTGGTATCCATATGCAGGCTGAAGCCTGCATACCGATACCACACCACCATAGCCACACTGCAACGTAACACCAACACACATCGAACCAGATACAACCCATTAAGTAACGCAACGAATTAGTCGCAAGCTCCTGAGGATGGATGTATTAACATCCGAAACATGTTGAGCACTTAATAAAATAATAATAAAACAAGTGGCATCAAGTTAGTCTTTCTTTACTCAACTATCAAGATGATGCACGGTCCAATAAACATAAGATGCTGTTTCTTAGTTTTTTTAGTTTAATTTCACAACTCCACATCTTTTGTACCATTGAATATAACAGTGATGGTGAATGTCAACTGTAGATGTTGATAAATAGGATTAAAGGCCTGCCAATTAAATGACAAGACCAATTCTGTAAAATAAATATGTTGTCATTAACATCAAACTTTTAGGCAGGTGGGCCAAATTGAAGGTTGCTACGTGTGATAGAGCATTCAGATGTTTCAACTGTAACCAACACAACAACACACAGCTCAACATTACAATGAAAATGACGTACAGTCATCTAGTTAGGTGAAACGTAGGCCTGCCATTGCTCTTTAACAGAATTAACATTAATTTAAACTTTTGAAATGCCAGTTTGAATTATGTCATGTATGTGCACATCATTGATTTGTGAATGGAATTGGATTCATTTTGTTTTATATGTGAATATTCCTGTTCAATTGTGTTTGTTCTACCTAATATATATGCCAAATTTTGTGTGAATTTAAATAACTCAGAGACAGAGATACTGATAAGGAAGTATGAATGTATGAAAAATTGTGTCATAGTGTACTGGACATGAGATTAAACCTGAAGGGACAGTGGTCCATGAACTTCTAGTCATAGTGTCATATCCAGTCACAAGACTGAATTGCCAGTGTGGGGCCGAGTATTTTCCCACCTCTTTGGGCCCCCTGGTATGTAAGTGATTTGAAACAGATGCAAACGTGAAGCAACCTGTCATCTTTCCGCTACAGCCATTTGACACTGATTTCATAAATGCCTTGGTGCCACAGAAGACTGTGTTTAAATGTTAATGGTGACGACATAGAGGTCTGGTGCATATCATCTGCTACCCATGTGAAATGTATACAATGAAATCAAAATGAAGTTCAGGGCATCAGAGTGTTTATAACAATATTTATTTTAAATTTTCTTTTACTATGCGGAAGGTCAAAGTGGTAAGTTTTCTTTAACAAGCTGCCACTGTCCTCAAGAATGGATGACTATGGTTTTTCCCTTATTCTCGTTCCTGTCCTTTGAGCTGTCTGGCTTCAGTGTTTGTACTATAATAGATGTTGCATAGTTTGCAACTTTCATGTCTCCCCACTCTGACAATGTAAGTGGAAATACTTCTGGGGAGGAAATTTATCTAAACAATTTATCATGGAGATGTCTCATCCATGTAAATGAAGTGCTTAAAATTTTTTATGAAGATGTATATTTATGAAGTTGTTTGTAGTTTTAGACATGTTGAGAACAATTTGTTGTGTCTTTCTTATCAGTGCTTGTCCATCTTAAACACTTATGACACCTAATCCTACATTACCCAGTTCTACTGTCACAGTATTCACAACACTGTGATGAAACAAAAGAACTAAAGCTTTTAACAATCTTCTGGACATGCTAGAGTGATCAGGAGGTAAGACAATGTGGCGCAAGGCAGTGATAATCTAATGATTCCTTTATTTAACAACACTGTCAGTAGCTCAGACTATACAGTCCAATGATTAGCCAAAAAATATTGTTTTTATAGCAAAATTTACAGCTCATGTCTAAATGAGAAGCCATAAAATTCTTTAACCATTTTTTTTATAGAAAAGAAATGATAACAGCTCTGTGTGGGAAAGCAGACTGACAGTTCTATTTTATGTGTTTCATGCCATTGGAAGTAAAACCTCATAAGCAATGTACTTTATTCTTAATGTTTGTTTTCATCATCATGCACTCATAATTGTTGATAATTCACAGTTGACTTCATGAAGCCTCAGTCTGAGGGTGCAATGTGCCTGTTTACACTGAAGAATCCCTCATTCCCAGAGTACGTCTGCATCACTGAAACTGGAGTGATGTGTGTGGATATCCATCCAATACATCCCTTTCTCATTTGCATTGGGAAATTTGATGGAAATGTAGCTGTTTATAATGTGCAGTCACCAGAGAAGGTACCACAATATGAGAGCAACTCAGTGACCAATAAACACTGTGGTACTGTTTGGCAGGTAATATTAAAACAGATTTCTGTTTTCTCATTGTGTCCTTTCTGTTTCCTGCTTCCTACCTGGAACCTAATAGAGAACACTTGACCATAATTAGACATTTACTTCAAAATCTTTCCAGAATATGCAGTAGAAAAGACTGATTGGATTGTGTTAGAATTTATGGACACGGTTCAAATTCTAATTCAAAAGACAGATTTTTTTTTCACATTATATGAGTATAAGCATTTTATTGCATATTTGCATAATATCCCAGTGCTTATTCTGGACCACTTTATTCCAATTTACATCATGATTTTGCACGCTCCTTTTTAATATTATCCTCTCAACTATCTCTACATACACAAATATGCCTCTTCCTTGAAGTTTTCAGAACAAAATCGTGTATGCATACTTTCTAATTCCTTGCATACATATTGTGTGTCCTCCCCATCTTTTCACCTTAATAAAACGTAATGGTAAGTAAGTATGCAGAAAATAACACTAAGATCAGTTACTGTATTAAAACGTTATTCTTAGCCACTGTGCTCTGTATGTACAATAGTCACACTATTCAAGCTCCATGGATATTGCACAAACACAAACAAATGTTTTTCTATATTAAAAAAGTAAACTCTTTTATGCTAGAATCAGTGGATCATCAGGATCAGTATGTGCACATTGGAGGAAAAAAACGATTGCCAAGAAGAGGCAGCAGGAACAGTGAGAAATTTGTGGCAGGTGGGAGCTCACATAAGTGAGAACTTGTGAACCATTTGTGTATGTACTGTATTCACCACCGTAGGGTCAGAGTGACAGCGACACAAACAGATTTTCAGGTATAAACCCACTGAACAGAGCAACTTAAGTCTTAGCCTTGAACAACTAACCATACCATCTACAGTTAAGCTGATGATACACGTTTATTATCCAGGTGCGATGGGGACTTGACATGTCTGATGGTGAGGTGAACTTCTTCTCTGTGTCTGCAGATGGCAATGTATACAACTGGGTACTTACACAACATGACCTTTCACACACATTAATTATTACATTATCTCTTTCTTCTGATCCCATACCTGGCCCTGATGGAACTTCAATTCCACTGACAGGTTTGTCATGTTTGTGGCCTTTTCACACTGTATTATAATTGTGGTTCTTTTGATATGTTATAGATTTAATATAATGCAATTACTTAATGTTGATTTCATTAGATCATCTTTTCATGAAGAATATTATTTGATACTATATCAAAATTAAAGTAAGGGAATGCATAAAATAAATGGATGTTCTGGAAAGCTAAAGTATAATATAAAATATAGTCATACACAAAGTTTTGTGTATGACTATATTATATATATATTTTATATTATATTTTAGCTTATATTCAACACAATGGGGATGTCTCACTTAAAAAAAAAAAATACACATTTCATAAACCACTGATTAGTAAAATACATTTACTTTTTGAAAATTGTACCTTTGTCCTTTCAAGACTAAAGATGGAACCTGACCTTTTAATTGTATTCACTTTATTCTTATACCATAAATTTCTATATTTTGTGAATGTAGTTTCAGCATGTTGCATGTGTGATGGGATGTACTGAGTTTTATAGCTAAGAGACTGTACTTGCTTGTCTCTATGATACAATAATTGATAGAATTGCAAAAATGGAAATGTTATTACATTTTGATTTTAATAACTGTCACTGTGGTAAGACCTTGGTTACGTGCAACTAGCCATATGAACTGAGATGAATTACTGCACTTTTACAGAAGTAAAAATCAATAAAAATTTAATGCATTTATAGACAGACAATAGACATAGAAGTGAATGGAATATCGGTTCACATTATGAAGGTATCAAAACAGGAACATGTCAATACATCAAAACAGTGTATACAAACAGAAACAGGTTTTTCTGATTTATTTTACAGGATGTGGAACAACCATTACATTCCATCCCACTGACTGCCTTATCTTCTTGGTTGGCACAGAGGAAGGCAATATTTACAAATGCAGCACAGCCTATGCCTCCCTTTACCTCACTACATATGAAGCACATCACATGCCTGTGTATAAAGTGGATTACAATAAGTTCTGTCCAGATATATTCATTTCATGCAGTGCAGATTGGAGAGTAAAAATATGGGAAGATAAAAGAAGGTGAGTTTCATAATATTTTCCTTTTTTAGGGTAGCTCAGTTGGTATAATGACTAGGTTATGGACTGGATGATCTGGGATTCGAATTCTGGAAGTGACAAGAGATTTTTTTCTTCTCAAAAACGTTCAGACCAGCTCTGGGGGTCACCTAGCCTCGTGTTCAGTGGGTACTGCGATTCTTTCCCAAGGATAGGAGGGCTGGGGGTAGTAGACCAATCACATATAGCTAATGCTGAGATCAAGAGTCAGTGGAACTGTATTTTTACACGCCCTTTATTGCCTTCATGGCATGGTCAGTGTCTTGGTTTTATTGATACTCTGAAGGCTTACTGTATTAAGCAGGATTCAGTAATGTTTTATAGAGAAAATCTAGATCTTATTAAAATATAAATCTAGATCTTACTAAAGCATACTAATAGGAGGTTATGAAGACATGTGCCATGAAAAAATGTGGCTTTCAAATAAATAGTGTTTGATTTCAGTTTCCTGATTCACATACACAGAACTGCAACTAATGTCTCCATATCCCAATAAGTGAGTTAGACCTTCCTAGGATAGGTCCAAAGCTTCTGGATGTTTCATTTCAATTTCCTTCAAAACATACACAGAAACGCGTCTAAGGTGTCTGTATCCCAAGAAGTGACTTCGACTTCCTAGGGTAGGTCTGAAGCTTCTGAGTATTTGATTTCAGTTTCCTGATTCATGTACACAGAACTGTACTAATGTGTCTGCAACTTCTTTCTACATATTTAGCGATAGTTAACAGAATATGATAATGGTCATGAAATCATGTTGAGCTCTGTTATGTCATCTAATCATCTTATGCTGAAGTTTTTGAGGTCTACTGAAACCGCACTGAATCATGTGATCACACATATTGAGGAAGCAAAGGAAAACAGCATTTACACTTTGAGCTTTCCTAGATATTAAGAGAGCTTTTGATAGCGCCTTATTTTACATCATAACAAAGGCTACCAAATGGCATGGGCTTGGAGAAGGGCCCGTTTATAAGGCCCACGTGCATTGGGACCATCAGGGCTTGAACCCATTTGCTAATCAATCAATCAATCAATGGGTTTGGGGACATGATCTGTCGGCAGATTGGCTGTATGCTGGGTGGCAGGAAAATTACGGCCACACTTGCAGGAGAAACTATGGAGGGGTCTGTGACTAGGGTCTGTCTGCAGGGGGGCATTCTATCACCTTTGTTGTAGAACCTGGTTGTGGATGAACTCAATTAGAATGGCTGTTATACACTGGGATATGCAGATGACACTGTTGTCCTCATCCCTGGAAAATTCCCAAACACCGTCTCAGAGCTTCTCCAGGAGGCTTTGAGTATGGCACAACAGTGGTATGATAGGGCTCCGCTTTCTATTAGTTCACAAAAGATGGTGATAACACCATTCATCCGGAAGAGACATTTAAGGTGCCTGAAGGAACCAACTCTCTTTGAACACACATTGCAGCTGACTACTGAAGTCCAGTACCTTGGACTTATCCTGGACAAGGGATTGATGAGGAAGGTACAGCTGAAAAATGTGATGAATAAGGCCTACAGGGCTTTTTGGACCTTTAAGGGCATATTTGTTAAAACCTGGGCTCAAAAACCCAGTGTGGTGCATAGGATCTACACCATGGCAATCAGACACATATTGACCTATGGCTCCATGGTTTGGTGGCTGAGGGTCAGACACAATGTCAGCAGGACAGAGCTCAGTGATTTACAGAGATTAGCCTGTCTGGCTATAACAGGAGCGATGAAGATGACCCCAACAGCTGCAATGGAAGCCCTTCTGAGACATCTTCCTCTTCATGTGATGATCAAGGTAGAGGCATAGGTGGGGACCTACAGACTTAATGTACCCAGCAGTAAAGAACTAATCCACTAACTTCAGTCATACCAAAAAGTCTCAGGATATGGAGCAGAACCCATCCTTTAGATGGGGTCTGACGGTATGCTTCTGAGGTATGTATACCACAAGACATTCACATACAAGTTCGCTGACAAATGTGAATGGCAGAACGGGTTCAACCCAGGCAAAAAAGGGAGCCTGGTCTGGTACACAGATGGGTCCAAGACTAAGAAAGGCACTGGTGCTGGGGTGTACGGATGGGACTTGAGAAGAGGGCACAGCTTCAGTCTTGGGCTGCACACCACAATATACCAGGTTGAAATGTATGCCATCAAGGTTTGCATAATGGAGAACATAGAAAAGGCTACACAGGTAGGAACATCTATATTCATTCTGACTGTCAGGCAGCCATCAAGGCCCTTGACAGCTTCTAGATAAATTCCAAATCAGCCTGGGACTACCATCAATTCCTGGTGAAACTGACAGAATGCAACAAGATCCAACTGGTATATGTGCCAGGACACATAGGATTTGATGGAAATGGGATAGTTGATGAATTGGCCAGACGAGCTCTTCACATCCACTAACGAGATCTGAGCCTGCACTTGGTATGTCTGCGAAGGTTGACAGGGGAGTGATCAGGGACTGGACAAGTAGGAAACAATGAGGAGCACTGGCAGTCCATACATGGGCAAAGGCAAGCTAAGGGCTTTCTTAGAAAACCTTCTGCAGAAAGAGCTGAGGAATTGCTCAACCTGAGTAGAAACCAGGTAAGAATATTGGCAGGGCTGCAACAGGACACTGTCATTTAAAAGGACACCTATTTTAACTGGGGCTAGTAAATAGTCCTGGGTGTGATAGATGCAAGCAGGCATCTGAAACAGCCACACACATTCTTTGTGTCTGTGAGGTTTTGGCTACAGTGAGATACAGGCACCTAGTTTGTCATATGAAACCAGGTGACTTTGATGACATCTCTGTCAGCAAGATACTACTGACAGAGATCTCTTTGCTCAAGGTGCAGGACTGCTGAATGAATGAGTTTAAGGGCTGAACAAAAATTGATCATTGTTGAACGGCGTGGATCACTCAGTGCCCGCCCTTCTGTGTTCTATTCTATTCTAAGCTGAAGTTTTGTTGTCCAGTTGTTGTTTGTTACCATTCTTCATATTCCTGCACAGTTAGAGAATTTTCTGTATGGTATAGCAATTTTAGATGTTCTTTATGAAGTAAAAATATACCACGACCACCCACCTGTCTATCTATCAGTGACTAAATGGTCTGTTAGATTTTCATGAAATTTGGTATAGGAGCTCTTGGTAAAAAGTTGTTGCTCAAATGTGAGTTTCGTGATAGTTGGCTGTATAACTGTCATACTGTACATAAGGACATACAACGATTTTATACTTGCACTTACCATCATTTCCCACTGATCTGGATAAAATTTGGTGCAGGTGATCTCCAATTAATGCCATTGAGCATTGAAATTTGGTACACTGTAAGCCACACTTTACTTATGGGTGTAAATGAAAGTTTGCACTTCCTATCTATGTATTTTTATCTGTTTTGGAATACATGTGGCATAAGGGATGTCCACAAAAATTTATTAAGTAATGGTCAGCTTCGTGAAAGTTGGCACAGTGTAAGCTATACCTTCTTTAATGAAACAAATGTATTTCTATTTGTAATGTCCATATTTATTTTCCAATTTTCGCAAAATTTGGTACTATACACACACACACACATAATGCTGCTGAGCATTGGCAGGTTCTGTGAAAATCAGTACAGGAAGGGCATTACTTTTCTCATATAAAGGTAAAGGTAAGTAAATCAGTCCTGTTACAGGCCTGGACAGGCCCAGAGGGTTCCAGGAAGTTAAGGTTCCCAGATTTCATGACGACACAGGATGGTGGTAAGGTTGTCAGCCTTACGCACCGGCCGCCTTTACCCCCAGGACATACTCCTGGTACTCATTTGTGTTAGAGGCTGAGTCCACCCCAGGGTCATAGTGCGATCGGAAGGATTATGTCAACGAAAAATTTCAATGACACCACCTGGGATCGAACCAGCGATCCTCTGATTTGTAGCACAGCACCTTAACCACTGTGCTACCGCGGTCCCCACTTTTCTCATATATGTAACTCATATCAAATTATGTGTGTCCCATTAAAGCTTGTGCAATTGTGAAAGTAAAGACTCCACTGGTAAAGCCCGTGTGCCACATTATGGGGTGCACCATTAGTAGTCCCACTTATTTCTAATGTATTTATTTGTACATCACTCTTATTGTTTATTACTGACTCACAAACTCTTGCTTAACTGTTAAAATGCTTGTTTAAGAACTGTAGTGCACATCACAAAAATTTATATACCTGAGAAACATAATGAAATACATTGGTAGAATAATATGAGCATAGTTTATACATTCAAGTATAAAAGTGACATAATGTACAATCTGGTGTTTTGTGAGTTATTGAGCAGTATATTTGTCACTGTGTGGAAATTTTATGAAATGCCACTGTATAGGGATGAGGGGTTTTCTTATTAAAGAGAGTTCTTTATCCAGAGGAGATTATCTGTGTACATATATTTTGCTTCAATGAACAGAATTTGTTGTGAAGGTGTTCATAAAGTACAGGGTTTATTAATATGCTTTTCAGTTAGCGTTTATTTTACTGTTAACACCAGAACACTTTCTCTCATATCCATGCCTACATGCTGTACGGATTTTAAAAGCTTAGAGGCTTTAGTTTCTAACACACTTACATATTTTTTGTAGCTTTATTTTCTTGTCAAAACAATTGGGACATTATGCAGTGAGATTTTAATAAAAAATGTTTTTGGTTGTTTGAAAAAAGCTGTATTTTTACTGTATTTAATAGTAGATATGAATGACTCATTTCAGATTGAATTTCAGAATCTGAAATACAAAAACCTTTTTTGGAACATGAATTTAAATTCCTAAACATCAGTCTAGATGTTCCCTCAAGCAACTGTTTAGACAGACAATGTATTAAAACCAAAACTGCCCCTGCAAAGAGGTGAAATTTTGTGACTGAAGAAATATACAAGATGAAATATTTAAGAGGAATATTTAATAAAAAATGGTAAACAAAGGTTTTCATTTTCTGTCATTCATTTTATGTAATCTCCATGTACAAAAGTTCTGTTTCCCTCTTCCAGTGACCCACTTTTTGTGTTTGATTTGGGATGTGCAGTAGGAGATGTGGAATGGGCCCCATATTCTAGCACTGTGTTTGCTGCTGTAACCAATGATGGGAAAGTTCACGTCTTTGACTTGAATGTGAACAAGTACAGACCCATATGTGTGCAAGCTGTAGTCAACAAGAAGCGCAACAGACTGACACGCATAGCGTTTAACCATAAACTTCCAATCATAATTGTTGGTGATGACAGGTAAGTGTGTTACAAGATTCATTTCTCTGTCTATTGTTGTCTACAGCTGAAGTTATGTTAGTCTGTGAAGTATAGTGGTTAACATTACAGACAGACATGCAGGCACATGTGCACATGAGTGTGCACATATACAAACACACACACACACACACAGTGGAATTTACCTATTGCCATTGTGAACGTCATTATCTCACCATTCTAGACCAAAAAAGGGCCATTTGTTATTCTGTTTTTCTCAATTGAAACTTTCAATTTCTGTTGGCTCAACACAAGATCTGTTTTCTTTTCCATTTTCACTCTTCACCTGAACCTAAGTCAGTCATGCTGTAGGTTGAGGTAGCACAATCCATCAAAACATCACTATCAGTGTACGTTTCTGCACAGTGTAAGACATAGCATTAAATAGTTTGTGTTGGACATTACCAGTGTTTTGTACAATGCTCACACTATGCAACCTAATTATGATTATCCTCAAAAAGATATACCTCTGTTACTTGTAACCATAATATCTACTTTATATTATGTTATGCAAAGAAACAGACCAAATGACTACATTATTTATCCTGTTGTTCACTGATATGATTCTTTTGACTAACAGAGGCTGTATCACTGCTCTCAAACTATCACCAAATCTACGTAAGAAAGTGAAACCATCAAAGAAAGGACCTGTTTATACTGATAGAGAGTTGGAACTAATGAAATTGGAGAAACTTCTGGCACTAGTACGAGAACCACCCACTGTAACACCACTTTCAACTTTCCCTGCTGCTGTAGATACAGAATAAATTAATCTAAACTCCGCAAAAACTGAACATAACACACAATTTATTTGCATTCCATTTGTCATTTCTCTTGTACTTAATAATGCATTGTACACCACTATTCGAGGAAAAAGTACTTTACTGAGGAAATTGACACTACTTATTTGTCAACGCAACATTAATAACTCGAGATATTTGAAATGTAGCAAGGTGAAGACAGCTGTCTGATCTTTCATCATCAACTCGATTGCTGTAGGGTTCTTCATAATATTAATCTTTAAAAACAACTGTTCATAAACATAAGTACTTCAAAAAGGATCACCATTTGTCAGGCATGGTTACTGAGCACTGGAAACTTACTATGAGCTGGGTTTATAGAAGTTGAGAAATGCTGTATCATGATATTTATTTCTAGGGTTTTTTTATGGATGCATATAAAACAGTTATTTGTTAAATTTCAAGTTTTTGTTTTGTGTGTCTGACATTATGCCATGTAGTGGGTTCCAGTCACCACAGCATGGCGCGTCCTCAGGTTGCGGATAGAGGAATGGCCTCCAATAAGGAGGGTAGCTGCGAATAAATTGAATCAGTCGTGGACAGCCGACAAGGGGTGGTCCTCCAGCTTGGGGGTTGGGCGAGATGCTAACAACCCCTCCCTGTAAAACATTCATGTTAAGAAACACTCACATGCAGGATGATTCCTCTGGAGGCAAAACAATCCAGAGGTAAACTACTCCCCCACTCGGATCTCCGGGGGGGGAGTATGTCTCGGGGAAGCACCGTGCAGCATACAAAATGGACTGGATTGGGCTGGCCCAGAATAGGGACAGGTGGCAGATGCTTGAGAGTGCGGTAATGAACCTTCGGGTTCCGTGAAATGCGGGGAATTTCTTCACTAGCTGCAAACCAGTTAGCTTCTCAAGAAGGACTCTGCACCATGGGGTAAGTAAGTAAGTAAGTAAGTAAGTAAGTAAGTGTCTGACATTGTCATTGGCCACATTGCAAAAGTACAAGGGCTACATGACACCTGCAGACTGCATGCTGCTTATCACTGTCCTACAGCACAGTTACCAATTGGAAAGCAGTTCCCAGTAAACTAATTCCATGGACCACATTCCTTCTTGAGAAGCTAGTAGCTCTTTTAGTGGAGAAATTCCCATTTGATTGACATGGAACTCAAGTTTCATGACAAAGTTCCCAGCAGTCTGCCTTGGTCTCTGTATAATGTTTTGTAGTGAGTTAGATTTCTGAGGTGAGGAGTTCTTTGTCCCCTGCTACAAGCCCCAAAGACAGTTATTTTCTGTGAAATATCAGGGACTGCTTATTCAGTACATCTGTAGTTATCTTATATATCTGGATGCCATATTCTCCATATGCAATCTTGAACCTGCACCATGCTGTGTTGACATGAGACTCACTTAAAATGTGGTTCCAATAAATAATTTGTAAATAAGGATTATATAAATAAAACAGCAGAGTGTAAAATACTTTGTCTTTATTCTAAAACATAAACTATATAATAATAATATTTGGCACCAACATACAATACAATATAAGTCAATAAAACTAGTACATGTTTACTCTTGAACTTTATGACCCAATCATCATCTTCTAACAATATATATGCACACAGTGCTTCTTTCTTGGCAGGGGGAGACAAAGGTATTCACAAAGTAAATGAGATGACTTTTAAGCCTGTTATTAACCTACATGCACATCAGCAGAAAACAGCACTGTATGTACCATAACTATATATTTTGTTAATTCTAAAGCTCCATGACAAAGAATACCTTCCATCTCTATTTTGAGCCAATATTTTAGCCTTCATCATCCATTAATAACTATGTACACAAGTATAAAATGGACATGAGACCAGACTATCAAAAAACACCATCCTTGAGCTTCGATTAGGTTACTGTCTGAATATTCTAAATACACTACAGTGACTTAAACTTATTTCCAAAAAATGAAACAATCATGACTAGTTTTTTTATGTACCAGATTCTTTGTTGAATGTATATAAACACTCACATTTAACACACTAATTTTGGATCAGGGTGAAATATATGAATTGTTACAAATGAAGAAATCAGTGGTATACTTAGGGGTCAGCAGTTTTCATGGAGGGTTAAATGACAAAATGAGACTCCTGTCTTTCAGTAGCATTTATATGAAATTCTTATTTACTGCATATTGATTTAAGAAGTGAAAAATGTCAGTTTGCAAGTGTCGTATTCACTCTCCATGAATAGGGCTGTATGAAATTTGGTACTGACATGCTTTAACCCTTATCCTGCTAACATGGAGAATATGGTGAGCTCCTCATTATACCAGCAAATGGCAGACAGGATTGAACTCGGTGTTTAAAGGGTTAAAAACAAGATATTTTGGAGGTACTTATGAGTCCTACTTTCCTTTATATGTTTGTTTCACTCTATGTTTTGAGGCGATCATGAACTATAAATTCTAAATTGTACCATCTGGCAATCCATTTCTGTTCATAGTTTCCATTGGTACAAATTCTATATTAAATCTGTCAGATACAATAAATAGGTACGGGTATTTAGTCAATAACACAACAAATTTTCTAATGATGTTTATCAGAGGATGATATCAACTACATGTTTCGGCCTAATCCGGCCATCATCAGGTTTTCATCTGAAAGAGTATTAGTGCTTTATAATCCTATAAAGCACTAATACTCTTTCAGATGAAAACCTGATGATGGCCGAAACATGTAGTTGATATCATTCTCTAATAAACATCATTAGAAAATTTGTTGTGTTATTGACTAAATACCCATACCTATTTATTTACACACACAACAGGGATGGCACATTTCAGAACTGTCAGATCCAAGCTGACATTCTGGACCACTTACATGACTGTAACCACTGACAAGTAAACAATCTTCCACACTAATTTTTAGTGTTTTAAAATCAAAGAGAATATTTCACCAAGTTCTTTAGTTATAGCCATTATCAAAAGTTAATACACATTCTGTGCAACCATCATGGTACCATTTTACATTCTATGCTTAAAATAAGTCATTAATTAAAAACTGCATATATTATTAAGACCTATTATCACACCAGATTTTAGGATTCAACATTAGGCTTTATTTAAAATTGCTTATTTGTCAAAGATCTGTTATCACACCACATTTGAAGATGCTACTGGTACATTACATGCAGCTAGTGTCACTCCCCATTGGAAGTTTTCATGCCTGTCATGTTTGTACTATGACCACAGAATACTGAATTTGGGGATGAGCAAAGTAGCTTGAAGAATAGAGGTAGTTGCATGATATTCACACACAGCTTCATGATAATCCATCACTTTTTGTTCAGTGGTTATTAAGGGGGAACAGAAAGGCATATATGCCTGATATTCCATTTTAAAATTAGACCATGTCCCATCCTTCACCCAGAATGTGGTTGCTATTGTCATTGAGGTCATAACTTATATAAATGGTAAACAAATTGTTCCCTAATTATGGCATTTGGACTCAAAACATATTCATGTAACATGAGAAATGAACTTTGGTATCTAACATACAGGTTTAAAGAAACAATAGAACAAAAGAAATTCCAGAAACATTATCGTAATATACATCACCATAATTCTTTTTAATATAAGAAGTTGCATTCTTTCCAATTGTGTTGTAATGGGTCTTGTATGATTCTTAGAATATAATGACTGTTTCCCTCAACAGCATTACCTGACTGGTCTTTGTAATGGCTGTCGCTTGTTCTCTATGAGGTAAACACTGAGAATATGGAGTTAATGTCATCATCAGGCATTCTCTGTTAAACTGTTTTCCATCAGGAGTCTGTGAATTCTGCCCAACAGGTCCGAGTTGAGTGAATTCTATTCAGTAGAACAAAGCTTTATGCTTTTCCCACTTTTATCATCATTGCTGCTAGGAACCTTGTTAGGTTAGGTAATAGACCTTGACACTGCCTTAGTAAGGTTATTACAGTTTGTAAATATTCTAACTGTAAATGTTACCATGAGTTGTACCTAAGGGGTCCATGAATTGAAACAGTATTTGGGAGGGGAACTATGATTCTAGGAAGGCTCAGAACCACTGCTCTGTTAGGTCCACAGTAGGGAATAGGAAATAAAGAAATACAATTTTTTACATTTAATGTATATAACATAACTTTCATATTTCCTGCTTCTGCAGAATTAACAGAGAACACATGATGACATTATGGCATTTACCCCATATTTTCAGTTCCTACATCACAGGAAAGATGTCTCCATTGCAAAGGTTACTGGTTAAGAGTGTTTAGAGAAACAATTGCTGTTTATTCTAACAGCCAAACAAAACCCATAAATACACTCTGTGGGCAAAACGCAGAGTTTATCAAATGTTAAAGCAGGCAGCAAAAATGGCAACCACTGCGTTTTAAAAGTCCAGGTGGTGTGTACTGCAATACACAGTATAGGGTTTCATCATGCCCAATTTTTAAAAAAATAATTTCACACTTTCTTTATATTATATCCAAATCTTGAAATCAGATGATTACACTCCACAGCATTCTGAATGCCATAATTAAAGAACTGTTTACGACATATACAAGGTAATGCATGACTAACAAGGAAAGTAACCATACTCCAGTGAAGAATGGTTATTACTAAACTTAAATCCAAATTGGATGGTGAATGAGGGAAGTGTATATAAACCTTTAAACCACTTAAATTAATATTTATAAAACTGAACGCTAAGAAGAAAGTGCGTAGAATTCAGAGACATAACATGTAATGCACTATTTACGCATTCCTGACAAGTAAAAAGAGAGCACCTTTTCCAGTCTTGTCTTTGATAGGAGGGGGGGAGGGAGGGTAGAGAGGGAGGGAGTGAGTGTGTGTGTGTGTGAAAGTGTTCATATTAATAAACAATATGATTCTTTCCAGCAGCTGTAATGTGAAGTATTAATTTCTACTCCTCCAGATTGATGAGTTCTGACCATTCACCCATGCACACACACACAGACACACATGCACACAAAATGCTTTAGGACAGCAGACACACTGTAAGTGAAGGTACAGCTTCACCCACTCTAAACCTTGGCACCTGAGGTGAGTGGTGAAATCCGTAGTCTGGCCACTTAACTCCCGCACCCATTGAATGGGAAGCTGGGTTGGCCCCAGAACTTTTCTGGATGCTCTGGAAAGATCACTTGACCCTGCCAGAAATCACATGACATTCCTTGGATGTCCAGCCAGTAACCTAGTTACTGTAATGACTATGACAGATTCATGTCAAATTTCTAAATGCATACTGCTTATATGCAGTTCATAAATGTATATCTAACCCTTTCCAAGCAGAATTTCTTTGAGGAAAGAATTAAGAACTTCTGTGTTTCTGTGGTTCCTCAAATTTCCGTTGTTTTAAACTTACACACTTATTTTAACTTCCAAAGGCGAGGGCACAGATTTCTTTTTTTTTTTCCTGATATTGTTAAATGGTACAGCATGTATATATTTTTGTGTGTATCATTGAAATGTTACTTCCACAATATATCAAACATAAAACACTGTCATGCTTCACAGTGTAAAAGGCAACGGCTATATGAATGCAATGTTCTATAATGAAGTCCAGGCAAAACAAAATCATTTAACATTTGCCACTTAAATATTTAGGTCAGCACTGCAAAAATCCCAGGTGCCAGGTCATCCAGGTGATTACATTTTGAACAGTGGCACAAAATAATTGTGCGTCATCAGTATGGAACTTGCTCCATGTCTGTGATCTGGCACCTAAAATTTTCATGTGGCTCCCAGATTTTTGGAAAATTTGTGCAGCCCTGTTTTAGGCAGCATATTAACATGTTTTTACCTAGTTAGTTTGTGCTTCATATGATCTAAAGAATTTAATACATTCTGAAATATGTATGTATTGAACTCTTTATCAACTATACCACGCAACAGGTACACTCATTTAGTGTTACATAGTTTCTAAACAGGAATAATAACCAGCATATTCTGTTATGCTTATGTAGATGATAGTATACATACACATACATGAAATATATACTGCATATTCAAAAACATGCATATTATGCAACATTTTAAGTATATGTCATTCTGCATATTTTATGTTTTTCATACCATGCATATTCTTACACTCAATATATCAACCAACAAATGCCCTTAATAAAATACAATTCATGACAAGCATCAAACCCCTATATGTTTCAGCTCTGGGATGCCATCATCAGGCAGTCTTCTAGAATAAATCCTATACACTGTGTACTGTTGCCCCGACTCCAATGATTAAAATATTCAAATTCTAAAATACATAAAGTTGACAAGCATAAATTACAATGTTGTAATGTTAAATCTATGTGATAGTGAGCTTGCAGCCATTTATATTCTGTGTAGGGTATGCATACAAACATCTCTCTCGATCTATGTGATCTGAAGAGATCTAATCCAGATGAAGCATGTGAAGTGTATTGTCTTGGGTGGTGTGGTATACTTGTAATTTTTAGCTTGTCAACTTTAATTATTTAGAACTTTAATATTTTAATCATTCTCGTGAGGGTGATGAAATACCTATATTAGCTGTTGGACTTAATTCCTTTGTTCCAGAAGACTCCCTGAGGATGGCACCCCAGTGCTGAAGTATGTAGGAGTTTGATAATCATCATGATTGTATTTCATTAAGTGCATCTGTTGGTTGATATACTGATTGTCATTCTGCATATTATTGCACAAATTTTATACTGTCTAAAAATTGAAATTGCAGGCTACTGGATTAAGGTGATTCTTATACAAGCTAAGGTCACGGAAGAGGGGGGGGATATATATATGATTCCTTTATCACTGAGCTTTGTTTTCCCTATATTTCACTTTAAATTAGACAGGGTTCTCTTCCATGTCATTCTGCCTTATTTAAAGTACAATATCTTATTATGCCACTTCATGAGTGGGAATGGGGGAAAATAGGTCACTTCATATTCAGGATCATCGAAATACAATACCAGACAAATAATATGTAGTGTTACCTCTGAGCCCAGGCTTCATGCCATGAGGACATATAAAGGGACTCATTAGTAATGTGCTGTGCATTCTTATCCTCAGCGCTAAACACAACTGAAGTGGCTAGCTTTATGCTTCAGTTGCTTAACCCTTAGGGAAATCCCTGGTCCCACTGCACATAAGACTAACTGGACCCCAGAAATGGTTTGGGTGACAAAGAAATAAACTCTCATCTCTGAAAGGAATCAAGCCCCAGTTAGGCAGCCCATAGTCTACTGCTTTATCAAATGAACTATCCAGCCATCACAACAGTGGCAACAAACAACAAATGTTAACACATTTCATTTAGGACTGTTGTGCTGGGCCTTTACTTTATCTGACAACTACTGTTTGTCACATCCCTCTGCTGCTTCACCATGCATGTGGGCAGTCAGCTGAGTGGGCTGTGTTCACAAGATCAATGAACCGACAAGATGTGAAAATTTATAGTAGTCAAATAAAATAACGACCCTGTACAGTTCTTCTTCCCTTGATTTCAGTTGTTTTACATATAATGCACTGTCGAAACAAGGATGGTCTATCTTGGTTTCATACAATATTTTCTTTGGATTAAATCATTACAATTTATAAGAATTTCACTTTAACTGCTTGTTATTATTATGCAGAACTCTGAAAACAAATTATACTTATAGTCACATTGTCTATAAAGAATCCAACATATGTTTGTTTTGGAGGAAATTGTGCTTTTTAATCCATTCTGTATAACACTGCAACTATACAGCAGAATTTGGCATATGAGTGGCCTTTTATTCTGAACTGTGCTGCTGTCAATAAAAGATGTAAATTTGTCATTTAGAAGTAAGCACTTTACAATAAAATGTAATATTAACTGAAAACTGTACAAAATATAAAAATATAAATCTGGTTTTCAATCTTGTTCTATAAAAATATATACATTGCTCATTGTACCAAATATATATGGAATCACTTCTCAGTCTCACTACAAAATGTCCATTTAGAAATATGAAAACAGTTGTAATATTAATGTGTCATACACCTTGTTTTATTTCTGTATGAACATTTCAAGCCCCAAAACACAAATGTTACCTTAACTGGAAATGGTACCTGGTATGGTTCTAAGTTGCAGACCAGCTTTGACTGCATAAATTGAATACAATTCTTAAAATTGTCCTGATAACATTAGCTGAACAATACTTGTTAAATGAGGTTTAAATTTTAATTCACATTATTCTGAATTACACTTTAGCAACATTTTAACTTAGTTACAGCATTAGACAAGAAGCCTTTGACAGAGTAAACACTCATACAATCAGATCTGGTCAAACAAGAAAAGAGAATTTTGTACTATGTATTTCATACTAATGAAGAATTTAGCAAAACCATAAATACACAGGATATTTATGTATTTACCAATTTAGTTACTTGTTTATGGTTTATTTAATGATCCTAACAGTAGCTCACAATGTACATTGTTGAGTGATAAGAGTACTTGGCAAGTAATGAATTGGAAGGGATATGGAAGTGGTTGTAGCCTGAGCTGATGTACTATCCCAGCATCTGGCTGAGGAACTGGGCCACCAATCATAACTTCAATCATGATAGTGGTCTCTGGACCTATATCTGATCTGGGACCTCCTGAATATGAAACAGAGGTACTGTCTACTATACTGCAATATGCATTACAGAGAAAATGTAATTTGATTTTTCATCATGCAATGTTTCAAAATATTCAGACTTAATCCAGTGAGGGAAGGAAGAAATCTCAGAATGAGGAACTTTGCAATTTATGGTCTTCTTCTAGCATTTTGTATTGTTACAGCAGATTGAACATGTACCTCAGATACAATACTATAAAACTATGATGAAAACCCTTTTGGGAAGTAACTGCATGGAAGACTTAAATTGATTGGGAGGATAATGTTAAAAGTCGCCTTACAGACAAGAGACTGGTGCAATATGAACTGTATTTAATGGGCTTGGGAATGACCTCCATTCTACCTGTGTTTGAATATCATTACAGGAATTTTATGTAGTCACTGTTACCAGAGAAGTTCTGATGCAACTTTCATAACAATTCAGAACACTAGACAGCTTGACCGGTGTCACTGCTTGTTCTGATTCATCTTCCAACAACACTGTTAATGTGAAAAATATGTCTCTAAATAACTACTAAAATCAAACTTGACATTTCACTTCTGTTAGATGTAAAGGAGTAATACATGAAAGCTGTACGTACATTCCTCGAAGAATATTCTCCAGCATATTTAGTTTAAAACTATGGCCATGCTTTAGTTTTAAAACCTGTTGATTGTTATTATTAGTTTAATATGTACTTACAACATCAATACAAATATCATTATGATGAAGACTTATTTATTAAGTAAAGCTGTTACGACTGTCAGTGAGGCTATAGTGTGAGAACTTTTAACACTAAGACATTAACTTCTGGTGTTCACATATTAAATCTGTTACATTCTATATACAGACATTTCAGCATAACAGAGATCACAAGTCAACATATTGTGTCAGAGGACTATGAACAGCAGTTAACAGTTATGGAAATGAGGAAGTGGAAGTATAGGGAATGATCAGATGAATGTCTCACAGCAGATACACAGTAGGATTTGAGGTTCTCACAGCAGTGCTGCTGAAGATTCAAGTCTTTTGGGATGTTGCACCATGCTGACTGGTAAATGATTACTGCTGCTGAAAATTCAAGTCTTCTGATATGTTGTGGCACGTCAATGGGTAAGCAGCTCTACTTACCCAATGACATGGTGTTGACATCCCACAAGACTGGAATATTCAAATGTAGTGCCTTAACCTTAAATGTGTAGCACCTGATGATGAAGGCACTATGATCCTTTGAAATGTCGGTAGCCTTTTACCAGTTGACTTGGTATAACATTCCAGAGGACATGAAACTTTAAGAGGTACATATTTTTGCCAGAAAATATTAACGTGCTGTGCTGCAGCATATCTACGGTGTGGTAACATTAGAATGATTCACTAACTGTTGTAATAAGAAATGCACTCTGCCATCAGCAATTTTATAAGGAAAGTCAGCATGCTGAAACAAGTGTATTTAGTTTCTGGAGGCACAATGAAATTAGAGTTTGGCAAATGATGGTCATAGGTTTTGTGTGGGATCTAAGGAGAAATAGAATACTCCTCTCCAGATGAATATTGTGACATTAGGGCTAAAACAGCTTCAGTGCTTAACATCACAGATTGTAGTATGCCATTTGGGAAGAATTATAATCATGCGAATGTTCAAATGCACTCAGTAGTTATTATTCAGTATTTGATAATATTATGAGAAAAACCAAATATGCAAGACAAGCAGAAAATTATACAATGGGGACTCTTTCTCTAGTGGTAAAGCAGCCATGGTGTGAAGATGACTATTCACCTCCCACTAGTGTGGAGATGAAGAATGACTGAAGATATACATCCGCTCCCCACACAGCTTCATGGCATGGAACGTGATGAATCAATGGGAAAACTTTGACAGAAAAATGTATGTGTTATATTTTATATTTTGCAGGAATATTACAGATATGTGCTAGTTCTCAAGTTTTCTATACAGACATTATGGACAGTAATATTTAAGGACTGATCCCTATATGAATTTGGAATATACTGTTATTGACATATGCACATTTCACTCAGTTTCCACAAATGAATCAATGTAGAACCATCTTGCAACATCTGGACAAAGAGATGAAAACTAGCAACTAGTACATTTTTTATGTGAAGCTGGTTTGTGCCAAACATACAAAGCTCTAAAGAAAGAATAGTTTTGTTGAGCTACTGGGTCCATAAAGTCTCTTTTGTGGGTTCATTTATAACACTCTGTCAGTGACTCAGACTATACAGTGTTTATAGGTAGGATTCTGAACATATACTTGGAAAAAACATGGAATGAAATCGTCATGGCAAAATTGAGGGACTCTCCCAGTATTTGACAGGAAGGACTGAGCAAAACCATGGAAAACCTATGTTAGAACAGCAGATGACCTGGCTCAGAATCGAAGTAGTCATCTGCCAAAACAGTCTAGACTATTATGCTAAATATTAAGTAAGTTGCCTTTGCTCCAACATAAAGTCTTTAAGACTTACACGGTGTATGCAGTTAAAGCTACATGCATTCTAAATTTCAGCCTTGAATGGAAGTGAGGCATGAGCATCACATAGGTGAACCCACTACCCCCCACCCCCATCCAAATAACCAGAATTATCACAATGCTCTTGGATGGAACACATGCTGTCCCAGTCTTGCATCAACTATAGCAGGCACTAAATAACACCATAAGTTTTATAAGCAAAAATATGTACATTCAGCACCATTCACAATTATGTACCCTGCTTGACGCAGATGAGGATACATGAAAGCTAACAGAACAAAACATTTAATGATGTTATGAACAAAATTAAACACATTCATTGTGAGAAAATAAGTTACCTGAAGAATGTCACGAAAAGTTAACTTCTATTCAAAATAGTGTCAATAAAACCTGTACTCTGTACTGGCTAAGACAGTTCAGTATTAAAACCTTTAACATAAACTTGTTCTAGGAGAATGGCATTGCCTTCAATAGCAAATGTCATATTAAAATAAACTGGGAATCTTCACAGAATGTAAAACTGAAAATTTCCTTACCCATGTTCATCAAATAAACAACTACATAATTGTATATCGATATGCAACAGCACAATAAATGATATAAAATAGATAATATATAACCTTACTTAATATGAAATGCATTTTGACTAAAAGGAATTTGTTTCAAAATTAGTATGTATTATTACGTTGATAAAGTAAGTCCAATGCTTATCAATTGTTTGTTTTGGAAAGTGCACCTTCCCCTGTGGAATACTTCATTTGCTGGGGATCTGGATACTGAGGATTTTCAATAACTCCCTTTCCAAACTTGAATTCAAGAAAATCACGTATGTTATTTGGTGCTGGTACTTTTTGACCTATGAAATCAATGCTTGCTATTGGATGCAGAAAATGTACAGGAAACTCTCTGTCTTGTTTATGAGTGGGAAACCACGTGTCCTTTGTCATGGTACCATTGCGCAGATAAAATGGAAATATGTCTACATGCAGGTGATTGACACGACTAAACTGAACACGAAAGAAATCACCTTCTGCTGCTTTCTCCCAGACATAACCATCATCATCAACAACAGGCTGTGTGCGGGCACGTAGTAACCATGGACAATAATCTATATCTTCACGAAACATGCCAATGTCTACATCATAGTCCCATGGGAGAATATCTGCAGCCCGCATGGCACCAAGCAGACTACCACCTTCCAGCCAGTAACGTACACCAGCCCTATCCAGATGAGCAAATACATGGCGAGCAGTTTGGCGTAATCCAGCTAAGCAACAGGGTGGTGTCCATTTCCCTTCCCACAGGTACTGAGGCATGTCATTCACCACAGTTCCAAAACAGCGTGGTACATCCCTGTTGCAACCATACCATTCCAAAGTTCCAGTTTCCCTTACCACCTTCTTCAGCCCCATCTTCTGAAACATTTGTCGTTGTCGAGAATGTTCTAGCTGTTGAAGCTTCCATTGGGCATGATGGCTTTTAAACAATGGACTGCCATTAGTAAACAAAACACTCTTTAACAACTGCACTTTAATATCCTTTGCTGTTGTTTGGATATAGAATGCATCTGGGAAAGGAAGCATTAATGCTTCTGGCAGTTTCTTTAGAGTCTCGCTTTCTACTAAAAGAGCATGCCTTCCTCTCACAGCATCACATAACTCATTATCTGTGAGGTCATATTGTATGAACCACTCCCTAATATTTAAATTTATATTCAAGCACTGAACTGTCTTTGTACTGGAGACAGGAGCTGCTACAACATTTTGGGGTTGTCTCTTCAATTCAAAAACCATGCTGTGCAAGGAATTTTCTGAAAGAATTCTAGTGGAGTCAGGGATAAATAAAACATATTTTGTACTAATATGGTATAATGAATTCCTTTCTTCATTGGAATGTCCAAGATGAAACTGAACACTTATAATCTTCACATTCTTTGCTTTTTTTGATATGCCTAGTGGAGGATAAGGCCGAATATCGCTCACTATTAAGACTGATGCATTTGGCAATATAGATAATACAGATGCTACAGTTTTTGTTATATCATTCTCAAAGGACTCAAACTTTCGAATTATTACAGTTAAAGAATTTTCGATAGACTTCAGAGTTAAAGGAGAGGATGTACTTGCCAAGGCTATATTTTGCTCTATTCCTTGGCGATCTTCATTTTCAGAAAATAAGTTCCAAATGCAATACAAGACAAAAAGGTTAAGAACAACCACAACTACTGTGATTAATTTTGCAACTCGAATTCGCATAGTAATTCAATAGTCAACAGTCCCAATGGAAAACTCATTTGATAACGCGTTGAACTAGTTGTCATTGGTGTCTTCTCATTTGTTCTACCCTCTCACGAGAAAAAGGACCGAATCCCATAAAAATGATGATACAGTCTTTGCATTTCTCTTCTATATGCAATCCATCCTGTTACGGCTCCAGGTAGAAGCAACCCTAACATTTCATCCCATCGCATGTTCCACGACTGGAACCTAACACGACATACAACGACACACTTCGACTCTTCAACCAGCGTTCACTCAATTCACGCCGTGTGCTCATCACACCTCTACCACTAGCACAGACCACTAGTATCACTTAACACAGAGATACGTCGTAAATTAATGTGAAGTTGGAACACTTTATGAACACAGTTCCTCGCACCTTGCGCAAAGCGCGGATTAGGGCTGAGAAATTCTATTTGTGGGAATTGGCGACATTGATTTTTGGCCGGTTGGAAGGATGTACTTAACCAATCGAACGTAAGGGCGCCTAGTGTGTGATAATATAATGGTGGCAAGTGTGGAGTATATTGTAATGTCAGGAGTTATTTAACTGGTTTTATGTGTATGAGTGCGTGTTTTTTTGTGAACGAAATATTAGAATTACATTACACATGGGTGAAAAATATATTTCACAACCATCCTACGGAAGTAAGTATCGTGGAATTGCAATTTCGTTTTGTCTGACCACTTTAGCTGAAAGGAGGGAGTATGGTATTCATATCAGTATGCTTAGGAGGACCTCGATTTGGTCACGACCCCATGGAGCAAAGTTCTTGAAAGACAAATAGCTTTTCAGTCAAGATATTTGCATTTTATGGAGTCCACACCTTCATTACCATATTCACAAAAACCTATTTGTTCATGTCCTGAGTCAGAAAAGCCCAGTTCACACCCTCCCAACCGATATCTTTAAGATACTTTTCATACTATGTCATCTACGCCTAGGTCTTCCAAGTGGTCTCTTCCCTTAAGGTTTCGCTACCAAAACTATGCACCTTTCCTCTCCCCTTTCCATATCTTCTCCAGAACTTGTTATTTTATTGTCGCTGCTATATAGTAAGAGTTATTGACAGCTTTGTAAAATGAACCAATTCTGGTTTAAAAGTGCTGAAAACACTTTTAAACCAGAATAGTGAGATTTATGTCATGCATTTCCATTCTGTTGCGTAAGAATATCATCTTGTCATCTGTTATAAGGGTTTTAAATTTTTTGTAGTTTATAATTGTGTTTGGCTGTTAATATCCTATTTTTGTGATAAATATCATCACCACCATCATCATTAGTTGGCTCAAGCGGTAATGCTTCTGACTTGTGTTTGGGAGGTGTTTGGTTTGATTCTTTGCAGGAACAATACTATGCTTGTGTTATTCCTCAGACCATCCAGGCGAATGCTGGGCTGCGACCTCTTCCACATCCATTTATTCATTTATTTATCACCTTACAATTCGATACTATGTAGTCTGAGCTAATGACAACATTGTTAAATAAAGAATAAGTAAATAAAGCCATTTTCATTATTAATGCCACATTAAGCAATGTAAGATTCTGTCCTTTTGGAACTTAAAAGTTGCACTGCATCAGTGACAGGTGCTATTAATGCTTGTTTCTCTTCTAGATGTCAATGAAGTACATCACACAGCAACAGAAATGGATGATATTCGCCAAAGAAACATGGCATATGAATATCTGTGCCACTTGGAGGAAGCAAAAAAGTTAGAGTTACATATTAATTTAATTTAACTGTGTTTTTAAGAGGTGTTCCATCCCTTACCTTGTGCACGTAGCTTATTTTTTGCATGATAAAAACTATGTATGTCACCCATCAACCAGAAGGAACCACATGGAAGTAGGCTATTGAGTGAAACAATTTTATATTCTTCTCATTTGTTGTGAAACCTGTTGTGACAGCATGCTGTCAGATTGTAATTAAGTGATAATATCTGCATCAATCTTATGTGTTCTGTAGACTCACTACATGTTATAGCAGGTGCTAGAAATGATTTCCTTTAACCTTCAGGTGTGCTTGACAGTTGAACATGTTTCTGAAAACTTCTTAAATCCCTGTTGTGAAATTGCAGTACTGTGTGCTTGTTGGTGTTCTTTATGTTTGTCATTTGTGAATGGCTTTTTCCGCTAAACCTTGTCTGTAAAGCTTCTCCACAGATAAATGCACTGACTAAGATTTGGTAAACAAGTTTTGTATTCATAAATAGGGTATTGGTAGATAACACAACCTAATGATTCTCAAATGTGGTCACTTGCCACATTTGTAATTTATCATGTGGTCACCATCTCCTTCTATGTCTAGTAAAAATGTTTTTATTTTATTGTACTTTATTTATAAGCCTTATAATCTAGAGACAGATTTTCTTCTTGTCTTTTGTAAATTCTCAGACTAGTGTTGCAACCTTCACTGGCACATAGTTTGCCACCTGTGCATTTTTGTTTCCCATGTGCCTGAGACCTTGCTTTGGTTTGTAAATGAATAAAATCTGTAATTTAACTTGAAAGTATTGTGTTGCTGGCATATAATTGTAGTCATGACTGGAATTTTGGACATTGTCCATCAACTGAGGCTAAAAACCCACATTCTGGAGAGGCTGGATGTGCCTATATCTTCAGCTGAAATGGGAAAACAGGGTAACTACTCCAAAATTTTGTGCATTTTTTAAGCTAAGATGACTCAACAATGCTCAAAATTTCAGTTGCAACCAAAATTAGTTTGTTTTGTGTGAAGAAAAATTAGATGCTTCTTGGCAGGAGCACAGATTTCTAATTTTAAAATGTAGCTATGTGAAATTTTTGTTTGAAATTTGAAGACTTAATGTTTGAAGATTTTTGGAATGTCTGTGTGAAACTGGAGGGAATCTCTTGTCACATAGGTTTGTTTACAGTTTAAGCAATAATGTTAACAGGTGGATGGAAGCTGTGTTGAAAGAAGAACTACCACCGACAACAGAATTAGAAGAAAACTTACAGAATGGTGTATATTTAGCTAAACTAGGAAATGTGATAGCTCCTCAAGTAGTGCCTCTGACAAAGATTTATGACATTGATCAGAAGCTATTCAAAGTGGCTGGCTTGCAGTTCCGACACACTGACAACATAAACTTTTGGCTCAGATCATTAGAAACTGCCTCACTGCCAGTAGTAAGTACAAAGTTGGTATTGTTCTTGTAGTTGATCAGCACTCTAACTTTGCCTGAAAACATGTACGTACCTATAATTTTAAAATTCTGTGTGTTTTAGTGATTAAATCATCCAGATTACGAAAATGCCTCTAGAATACCGCTTTTATTGGATTAACAATTGTCAGAATCAGCATCTTGATTACTAGTGAATGTTCTTATAGTCTCCTCTACTGAAATAGTGCAATTCTTTATTTTTTATAACAGTCTTGTCAGAATATAACCAGTGGTTTATTATTCACACCAATTTCAGTGCAAAAAAGATCATGTCATGCATCCAGTGTGTGTGTGTATGTGTGTGTGTGTGCGCGCGCGTGCGTGCATGCACGTGCGTGGGGTGGGGGCGGGCGGGAGGGAGGGTGTTTGTGTGTGTGTGAGCACGCACGTGTGTGTGTGTGTGTGACATTGAATTCAGAATAGCTTCAGAAGGTTGGTAAAACAAAAAACAATATATGTATTTATTGAGTCATATCTTGTATAGATCTGGATTTTTAATGTATACGTGTACATACGTATGTGTATACATATGTAAAACCTGTCAAAAGGCAGCTGGTTATGAACACCACTAAATAAGCAGTTTATAAAATTTATTTAATTGCTTGCAAAATTGTGTAATATTACATATTTGCTTTCAGACATTCCATCCAGAAACAACAGATGTTTATGATAAAAAGAATATGCCGCGGGTGATTTACTGCCTGCATGCATTAAGCACACATCTGTTCAAGCTGGGCAAAGCCCCTCTGATTCAAGACTTGTATGGAAAGATTAATTTTACAGGTACTCTTTACTAAACAACTCTAAATATATTTGTAGTTTATGAAATAACTTGAAATGCCAACTTGATGCAACAGGGTAATTTTATTAATGTATTCTTAGCTCGACATGTTTCGGGTGCATAGGTACATCATCAGGAGCACTGGATGTTGAGTTGCAGCATATGGTTTTCTGCACTGAGTTTTTGGATGGGTGGTGGTCTTGGGAGCCGCTGTGTAATTTGTGTGTGCGGTGCAGCACGGCAACATCTGCACTGCACACACGACCTACACAGCGGCTCTCAAGACCACCACCCACCCAAAAATTCGGTGCAGAAAACCATATGCCGCAACTCAACATCCGGTGCTCCTGATGATGGGCATATGTACCCGAAACATGTCAAGCTAAGAATACATTAATAAAATTACCTTGTTGCATCAAGTTGGCATTTCAAGTTATTTCATGAGGAAGATGCACGGTCAAACAACCCTCAAATTTGTAGTTTAATTTGTTTGGTGTCAAGTGTGAAACGGTTGTAGTAGTCTCTGAAAATCACTGGTTGTTTTGTGACTTACTAAGGCAGGAAAGTAAGGAAGCATTAATCGTATATTTGCCGTTATATGAAGATGTGAGAAATGGAATTGTAACTTGGAAATTACGGTGAATTAATGTGTCCACGTGTGCTGTTTCCTAATTCTTTGTTTATGTTGAAATGATTAGACTAACATACCTCCTTTTTATACTGTTGGTGTCAGCCTGCCTTCTTTTTATCATTTCCTTTTATTCCTTTGATTTTGTTTAATTTTAGTTTACTTTATTTCTTTGTATCTCTGAGAACATGTTTGCTGGAATTTTGTTTCATTCCAGATGAAGAAATTGATGCTGTAAGGCTGGAGTTGAAAAAGTATGGCATTCAGATGCCAGCTTTTCAGAAGATTGGTGGTATTCTAGCTAATGATTTAGCAGCTGATGCAGCAGTTCTTCATGCAGCAGTTATAGCCATCAATGAAGCAATTGATAGCCAGGTGCCAAATTAAGCCGGTCATAGCTTTCTAATCAAGCAGAATGGGCTGGAAGGAAATCAGGAACAGAAACAGATTTTGGAAAGATATAATTCACATTGGAAATATTTTTCTGCTGCAGAAATTGTAAATTAATGTTAAATATGTACAGGTTGAAAGAAGAAGTTTTTTACAGATTAATTCATATAGGATGCCTGCGTTGTTGAAGCCTGTAATTTTGTAATGCGTGCATAGAATGCAATGAAACTAAGTTGGCATATGCATAAATTCATGATGAACTTGATGACTTTATGCTTCCAATATTTCATTGAAGAATTACAGGAAATAATGACCTGTGTGTTCCATATGAATCCTTCTGTAGTTTGTCTTCAGGTACTTATATCTCATTAGAGGTATTCCAATTTTATGTTTTAAGACCCCTTATTTTGACATACGACACGCCACCTGGCCTAGTTTATTTTATGCGAATTTCAAAACTTGATTTTATTATTGTTTCGGGGAGTTTAAAATCTGAGCATAGATTGAGAGGTTAGGGAAACACATATTAAAGAGAATATTTGATCTCATGATCTGAAAATAGATTGGCATGTTAGGGAAACATGAATTGAAGAGAATATTTGAATTTATAACATTAAATACCTTCACGTAAATGTGTTAAAACATTAGCCAAACAAATTATTTACTGTTGTATATAAAGAGCTGGACACAGATTAAAAAGAAAGTAAGATGATTGTTTTGTGGGTTGTGAGACTAATTTTGCAGATAGAAACCAATATCTTGTGGTAGAAAATTAAGGTGACAGGTTCCTCCCATATGTTAACTGTGCCTGCTGATAATCAGGCCAGTTTTGCCATACTGTTATTTTAATAACACTGTTAACATTGAATGTACTGGACAATGACCAGGTTTTTATTACATTCCCTGAAATTTATGGTTGCTGTTGACAGTAGCGGTTCAGTGCCAGCGGTGCCTGATTTTTGTGTTTGACTCTGACATATACAGCGTTTACCTGAATATAATATGAGACTATTTTCTTAATTCGTCATCTGAAAAATGGTATGATCACACACAAAGTTAAACATGTTTTCCTGAAAACTGCAGCTTGTGAATGGTGGTTGTCTTATATTCGGGTTAATATGGTATCTGAGAATTCAGCCCACTAGTGTTACTAGCCTGATATTTTACCTGTTTGTGCCAACAAAATGATTTTGGATGCAGGTATAAATGGCATGTGCTGTAAATTGCTTCTCTCAGGGCTAGAATAATTTTGTTACTTAATGTAACATAAAAGTATTCCTTTTATGTACCTATTTGTATTTTTAAGTGGAGTTAATTTTTTATGTGTGATATATGGATTTGCAAAGTGCCATATTGCAAAGAGTACATTTCAGTTCCAATTTACTGTTTTTTTCCCCTCCTATTTTTTTCTCCCACTACACCCACCACATTTGCTAAATTTGGACTTGTTACTAGTATATAATCTACCACCAGTGGTGAGATTCAGAACACACCAGATGCCATATTGTTAGTAATTTAAGGGATAGTAATCTCTGAATTTAAAAATACTACCTGAGCACAGACAAATATTTTTCCTTTAACTGTGAACAGTAACAGTCCTTTTATTATGCGCAGGATCCATCAGGAATGTTGGAATCCCTGTGTAATCCAGCTGCAAGATTGCAAAACATATTCCCTGCTTATGCTGCATTCTATCAGGAAGATTTGAGAGATGCCAAACATAGTAAAATAGAAGAGGCTCTTAACAGGGTATTTCAACTGGAATATGTAGATTTAAGTTATTAACTGTAATTTTAAGGTGTGCTTCTATAGTGCCTTTGGAATTTCTACTTTGTTATGTTGAAGCTTTGCTTCCATAACAAAAGTATCTTACTCTGATACTTACAGTATTGACTGCTAAACAGAAGTTCCTACACTTGGAAAATGGCTATTTTCTATGGTTGTGTGAAGGAATGATTTATTTTAATTTGAATTTATTTTTATTTTTTGTGGTTAGTATTTATTTACTGCTGATTCACCCACTGTGTACCAAGTAATGAACTGGCTAAGACACATGCTCATGTTCAGGTTTATTGTTAGTGAGATTTGAGGTTCTCACAACAATGAGTACTGAGGTTATGATGTTGTTGGATGTGACACTATGTAGCCTGGTAGATATCAATTCATCTACCACATTACACACCATCATATTGTAGTAGACAGTAATCTTAATTTTGGTTTTGTTGTTGTTGTTGTTGTTGGTGGTGGTGGTGGTGTTTTTGGTGCTGCTGCTGCTGCTGCTGTCTACTGCTGATACTTTATCCCTAAGATGAACCATGCTTAATGACAGAGGCAGTCCTGAGATTCAAACTGATGCACAATTTTGCATTGCTGTATATTGTGTATGGATATCATAACTTGACAACCTTTGGACATGAAACAGGACGGATTATTAATCTTGATACCTTTACTGTTTGTGGAATTATTTTTTTTTTAAATAGCCAATACCCTTGGATCACAGGATACTGATTTGTAGGCTATAAAAACCTTCTTAGGAAAACAGTATACATTTAGAGTTATTAAATTGCTGTTATAATGCAGTAGAAAGAAGTAGGATGGATTTCATTATGAAGTCTGTAGCTGGCTGCTATTGAACAGCACTACCCTGAGGATATGTGTTGTGGTTAGTAGTTGGAGTGCTGTTGCAATCCAGATCTTCTGTATTTACAGTCACTTAAGAATAGCTACGTGGCTGATGTGTATGATCAACTTTTGACACAGGCAGAGATTCAAGAACAGGTCTCCATTGTTAATGGTGAGTGTGTGAACACATACAGTTTTATACTTATGAGCTTGCAAGGGATCAGAAGAACATAATATTTGTGATTTTGGTAAACTTGACAAAGTAAAGAAGACATATCAAGAATTAAAAAATGGGAAGACATTATCAATTTGAAGTTACTGGCAGACTTGAGTCCTTCAGAAACTCCTTTATGACTTCAGTTAGCAGATGTAAAAATGCGCACTGTCAGAGGGATTTTTTTTGCATCCAATTATGTTATTTTAACTCTTTCTCAGTCATAATGCAGATTTATGTGTCCAGGTTGGACACAGTTGTTTTGTATTGGAGATATGTGGCCTTAATTTGGATTTAACTTGCCTTTTATATGGATCATTTGGAAAAATTGGTGCAATAGATTCTGTGTCTGTTGGTGAAATTTTAACGACTATTGCAAAGCTTTTGATAACACCCATTTATGTAGACGGGGGATGTTGAAATTTCCAGTTTACAGATATACTGTTATTTGTTACCACATGTTTTATAACACACATCATTGCATAAGGCTAGTTTTTGTTTGAATCTTTCTGCGTTTTAAGCTAAATGCTTTATTCATGAAAAATTCTCACAGTTTTCCCCTAAACTTTGTGATCAAAACCTTCAGTGCATGACGTATACAATATTTTGTAAGACTGGTCTCTTGTGGGAAAATGCTACACTGTCTGTAAAGCTGACACTTTTTTTCTCCCCTCTCCCATCTGAAAACCTGACAGCCCTGTACAAGGTTGCTTGGTGCCAGACACTTACTCTTGTAACATAAATTTCTTGTATATTGAACTTTGTTGGATCATGTAACACATTTTCAGTGATGCTTTGATGGCATGGGATATTTATAGGAATCTTACTGCACAGATGGGGAACAGTTCCAGCCTGTAAGATTCTCTCCACAAAATTACCAATATCTGCTGTTCAAGAAAGAAGTGTTGATATGCTTAAGTAGTGATTATTGTATTAAGTACTAATGTTCAGTTTGACAAAATTTTTTACTATCAAAGTACACGGTTTTTCTTATGGTGTGTTGTATTACATTATGGTATGTATTTCTCCTGCATGTTTTGATTATTAGTGATAAATATATATTAATAACTTCAATCACGCATGGCACATACCTTACTTTATAATCATATTTTACTTGGTTACTAGTTTTGGCTCTGAATGTGGACCATCATCAGGCCATTTACGTAAGAACATAAACATATACAGAAACATTAAGTACCATAAGTTTGGAGGTAACCCCCTTTTGTGTATTGAGTTTCTGTGTATTTTTGTGTTCTTGTGTAAATGGTCTGATGGTGGCCCACATTCAGGGCCAAAACTAGTTGCCAAGTAAATTACGATTACAGAGCGACTTTTTGTGTGTGATTGAAGGTATTAATTTATATATATGTGATTGATGTACCAAAGGGGATGTTTTATATGAAGATTGTTATCAATGATAATCCAAAGTAGGGTCAATTAATTGCATGAAAAATGGAAACAACATTTTATGTTACAAATTTTATAGACTGTATTAAAATGTTACTTCAAGTATTTTATCGTATATCAAATTGTAAGTTTTGTAAGGTATGTTATTTAAAACGGGTTTTTTTGTGTGATTAAGTGACTTCACTTAGGATTATTAATGATTGAAATATGTAGGAGAAATATATAATGTAGTAAGTAAGCATACAGTAAAAATGTGTACTTGATAGACAGAAAAGTTTCTATCCAAGAAATTTATAACTTACAAGCAAGAGACTAAGGACATAACCACTTGTTAACAATATATATTAGCTCAGTAAAATGTTTGAAAAATACGTGAATTATAAGAAAGAAAACACACACTGTTTTATTCATGTGACCAATATAAATGTGAAGTGAGTCATGCTATCTTTTGCACCACTTCACAGAACGCGTCTCTGTTGCTCTTGTGAACTCTGCACTGGACAGTGGGACATGGCAAGATTTACACACAGCTTTATGCAATCCAATACTGAAACTGCCTATAAACATCACCAAGTTTGCAGCTCCTCTGTATTATGAAGAAATGAAGGCTGATAAATTGGAATGTGAGGTTAGGATTGCATTTTCTTTTAAATATAACATATTTCTAGTCTACTTTCATTTTTTAAAGAAAAAAAGTGGGCTTATGATATCACCATGCTGAATGTGTGTTTGTGTGTATCCTTGTGGGGCTCCTTCCTTTCAGCATTTTGACCCACGAACAAAAATGTAACAGCCCACAGCCTTGTTTTAACAGAGTTAATGAACAAAGTAAAACTGTAACACAGGTTAGATGGCAACACTGGATACAAAATGCAAAGCATATGACAGTCTGGAAAGCTGTTGATTACACTTTCTTACTCTGAGATCACAACACAGTAGATAACAACAGTCAGTGAGCTATTAAATCTACAAAACAGTGAAGCAAAGTAAAGCAAGAAAGACACACAACATTTACAGACCATGCTAGACAAGAAACTAGCAGTTACAGCAAATTGACTAGAGGGGTATGGTGAAGATACATCATTACACTTCTTTCTAAATGGGAGAGTCACTATCAACAGGGCGAACAAATATTTTGCATTCTGAAGACATCAGCAGTGGCTGCTAATGCATGAATGTAATGTGAGAGTGAAAGCAAAGGATGAACAGTCTACATCCAGTGATAACTTATGACATAAAGATAGGTCACTGTTACAAAAGTGTGTAGCGATAGACAGCAAATTGCCTAGAGGGATATGGTGAAAATACATAATTAAACTTCTTTGTAAGTGGGAGGTGTCACTAGTAACAGGGCAAACAAATATTTTGCATTCTGAAGACATCAGCAGTGGCTGCTAATGCATGAACGTAATGTGAGAGTGAAAGACAAAGGATGAACAATCTATATCCAGTGATAACTTATGACTTAAAGATAATTCACTAATACAAAAGTGTGTAGCGATAACAACAGACACCATGACATGAAAAGTTTATAGTATATATATAAACTCTAAATAGGCAGGCATTCTAATTTACCTGATTATTTCAATTGAGACAGTTTTAAAGTCTTGAAAGTGCATGGTGGATAAATTAATAATGGTTGTGATTTGAAGCTAATATAAGTGTTCATGTTGACAGTGATGTGACATTGTGTAGTTTGTAATGTGTATGTCAAAAAAACCTTGTGTTGGCATGTGTGATGGAAACTAGCTGGTTTTGCAAATTGTGAGTATTTTTATTACATGATTGTGAAATGGTGAGTTGATATTTTGTTGCTTAATTGGTTTTACTTTGATTTTGTTACTGAAACTATGTATTGTAGATAAACAGATGAATATTGCAGATAGTTTATGCACGTTTACAGATCAGGTGCTTTGAGGTAAAAATGATTGGTTCTTCAAATACAGTTACAATTGCATTTGGCTCCGGACTAATGCCTATTGATTTGTTAGTTTTCTGGTAATATAATATTTATTTGTTGTTTGCCCAGCATATGCGATAGCATTGTCATGGTGAGCTCTGTACAAACAGAAAAATTGATAACTGCGCAAGAAACTACTGAAATACCTGTGGTAACATATGCTGTTATCTGCATTTAATGGACAGTTTTTTTTATAACAAAGTCAATTTACATATTTGGCTCAAGTTTTAATGCCCCTGACTTGGATTTTGGACAGTCCTTCTTTGTTCACAGCTGGGATACCAACTGTCCTGGCCATATTGATTTTCCTTGGTCCCTTCAGGTGGATACTGGGATGGTGTGTTGAATTACACTGTGATATTTTCCTGCCATTTGCTTCCTAATTCATTGTTTACCAATTCTGCCTTTCAGTGTTATATAGTATGAGGTACTAACACTGTCATTAAATAAGCCATAAACAAACATAGCAGACTGTAGAAACAGATGTGTCCTCATTTGATCTGAATTATATTTTCAACTGGACATTACATCTCTCAGGTTTTTTACTTGACTTTCCAGGTAAGCCTGTCATATCAAGAAATTTTGTCAAGTGTACAAGTTCTATACCGTATAGCTGCTGTAACACAGGCCGTAGATGCAGGTAACATTGAAGACACATGGAGAGCTCTGTCTAATCCCAGTGCTCATTTTACAGTAAGTAAATCTGCGTTTTGTTGATAATATTTAATGTTTAAACTTGTGTGGGTAGCCTATGTAAATATGGGAATAAGAACATGGCACAATGAAAAATAGCTTATACCATCCATTTTGTATAGGTATTATCTGCATATGACCATTCAGTGATTATGAAAATGATTCTTCAAAACTCACATATCTTTGAGGCACCTCCGTTTGTTGTGTTGTTATATAAATGGAGTTTATGATTTTAATTTACTGTATTTACTAACGTCATGCTAATTTGAGATTGCTTTAATTACACATATTAATGTAATGGAAACAGGAAATTAATGATCATTGAATCTGAATCTGGGGACTCTGTTGGATTTTTAATTAGTGTATGACAGTTATGTACAGTATGTGCCTTATTTCCTGCATGCTTCTTGTCCTGTCCATCTCATGACCATAACAATATCAAAGTGAAAGGCAGAGTAATGCAGTAATGTGACAAAGCAGGATGATAAAGTGCCTACATCACCTAGATATTCTACATTTCAGATTGTTTGTAAATCTGTTTGTGGATAAATATAACTTTTTGTTCCCAAGAACTTTTTAATTATACTTTGTCAGAAGTGTACTGTGACCTTTAAGCAAATGACAACTACTGGTAACTTATTTTATGTACGTTATTTAAACAGGATTTGGACCCAGAATTGAAATCAAAATACTGGCAAGCATTAGCCGCTGTACGAAAGAAAAAAATTGCTGACAAATATGAATGTTCTGTTTTAACCTACACAGACATTCATGAGTGTATAGACGTTGTTACTCACCAGTATGATGAGAGCAACCTGGGTAAGTTTAAACAAAATCTTTGCTTTATATTCTCTGCAACATGATTTTACTTTATTCACATGGGCCTCAAATCTTTAAGTGAAATTATTGTTTATGTTTTTTACTGATTAATAACATTAAATACTTCGTAAATTTCAGTGATATTGGCCTTACATGACTTAAACACCGCTGTAGAAGGAAGAGACCTTACAGCCATGTTAAGAGCTTTACAATATCCTGGACTCAAAGTAGTGGAGTATGTTTCTTCCACTGATGCTGAGTTGTACTTCAAACATCTACGTGTATGTATCAATTACATAACCTTTCTAACAAACACACTGTTATTGGCTAGCAGCCAATCTTCAGGAATATTATATGGTATTGTGTGATGACTGATGATTCTTTATTTGTGTGTATATTATATAGTTGCGTTTTATGATTGGGATTTGGGATTGGATGATTTGAGAAGGTAATATGTGTCATACACCTGTCGTAATTTGCATAGTGAACAGAGATAATGACCAAATTACCATTGTGTTCTCTGTTATTTATATTAATTGTTTTTCTCTTTACAGTAACTTTGGATATTTCTTTTCTTTTGTCCTTAAAGATTATTGTGACTATGAAATATGTTCTGTCAGAATATCTGAGGTGTAATGCTACTGAAGTCTAAAATGCATTATGCTGATGGGGGCATGTAATTTTTGTTGTTACTTGCCATATGCATTCAATTATGATTGTGTTGTCAATAGTTATTTCAATTATTTTATAAAAGCAGTCCTCCTCTTACCCTCTGTGGAAGAGTGGCATGAATATGCAGAGTTGCTTTCCTGTCCTCTCATAGTTGTGCATGTATATCTTCAACAGCACTGCTGGACACAGAAGCAGAAGGAAGGCACAGTATTGTGGTTAGAGGATGTACAGTCTGCTGTTAAGCAGGCATCCGATGAGGTCCATGATGCTAAAGTTGGTACGTTGTTACAGTCAGAGTACTTACTGGTGTGTGAACAAAGATTTGTCAATGAAGAAAGTTTTAAGTAATATTGTTGCAGTAAAGGTATTTGTGGTTATATGTACAATGTTCTAGTCTTCATACTGAAATAATAAAGTTAACCCTTCATGTAGTAAAATTCATTCACCAGATCTTTTTATTTTGTTGTATTGAAGTTCTTAAATGTGTATTAAATTCAGTGTGTGCTGTACTTGTCTGGCTCTAAGGCAGTGTTTTATTTTTTTTTTAAATAAGTAGTTTATGCTTGCCAAAAAGTGAAAGAAAACATTTAATGATGTTTGTAGGAATTAACTTTCAGAATTATTGCATTTTCATTATCATCACCAGAAAATGGAACCCTTAGATCAACACAAGTGACTGATTCAGAGGTACATATTGTAATGTGGTAGTATTAGGTGTCAGGTCATGTTTCGAAAGTGTTTTTATCTGAAGTTTTATTCTGGGTAGGAAATTGTTACAGCAAGGAAAACATAATTGGTGTGGGACAAAGGAAATTATTACTACTAAATGCAACAATGCAAAAATCAGACATATAACACTTATTATTTCCTATGTGTAATTGAATTTGTTTGCTATGTATAGCTTGTGAGTTACTTGTGAAAATGAAGAAGACTATTTGGGATAATAGCCACCAATCCAGAACAACAACCTCTGCTGCAACAGAGATGGGTTTCCATGAGAATGAACATGGCGCCAAACTCATTTCTTCTCTTGAAAAGTGGTATTTAAGAAAGGTATGTTATCTTTCAGTTTTAATTACTGTAATATTTTATGCATAATAACCTAAAAATGTATTGTTTATCTTATATTGTATAACTGTGCCTTAGCCATTGCTGAGGCAGTTAGATGCCATGTTTTTTCTATGGAAACCTCATTTCAGTATTAGGATACACTGTGTTTGGTGGGCAAAGTGCCGAGGAGCAGGCTTATTAATGTTTGCAAACACATTTTTCACTCTGCTTATTCCATTATTTGTTTCTGAAGATGTAAAATAATGAGGATGCAATGGAATGCAGCTTGCATCGCTCACTGTTGCAATATCCTGGTTGTAACATGTTACAGTTATTTTTTGCCTAACTGAAGCAATGAACATGTTTTTTTTTTTTTGGTAACAATTTTCCTGCTCTCCATACAGACAGAAAAGGAACAGAGCATAAAACAATGCAATTACATTTTTGTAAATATGCATTTTATATTTGTTAAATTAGTCCACTCTTCCTACAGTATTTTTAAAAATCTCTTTGTACGGCAAATTGGTGTGGAAATAATATGAAGGAAAATAAATAAAATAATTTAAAAAATAAAAAATGTGTAAGTTATGAAAATTAAGAAGAAAGTGACTGACAAACTGTGAACCATAGCCTTTGGACTGGAAATTGCACTCCTTAACTCCTAGACTTCTGAGATTTGTAATTGTGAGCAAAGAATAAACAGTGATAAGGAAGATAAAAAATCACTGTTTATCTCTGCAATTTCTGAATATGGTTTTGTATTGCATGGTCATTGTGCCTTGGGCAGGAGTTCTTTATCCTCACAAAGTTTAAAAAGAATCAGTGAGTATTTGACCATTCACACCCCTTGTGAGTCCTGGTCCACTTGACAGATGCTGTTCATTAATTAATTAATTAATTAATTTAGTCTTTATTTGTATTTGTTAAACCATCATTAGTACATAATCACTGGATATAGAAATTTTCAATATTACATCATTCTAAATATCAATTAGAACTTGTCCTGTTACAATAATGAAGTCATATCTATCCTTTAAACTTACATTATAATATATGTTCAATTTTTAGTACGTAATGTACCATACGAAATATCATTTACATTATTAATTGTAACCCATTTTTTATTAAGTGTAACAATAATTATAGGTCTAACAAACACATAGTGATAATAACTCAGAAAATAAAATAATCTATGTAAAATTAAATCCTATATTATTGTATTAATTCTTTAAAATATATTCCTGTGGTTAAAATTTGCTGGTTTTATGACTAAAATATTCTTCCAAAGTATAAGAGGATTGTTGTAATAAAATTTCCTCAAAATATCCTTAAATAGTTTAACATCTGATAATTTCATTCATTCAAGTGGAAGTTTATTATAGACCTTGATGTCTGAGGAGCAGGGTCCTTTCTGACACATCTTTAAGTTTGTCATTGGTTGGAAAAAATTAGTGTTGCCCCTTGTATTGAAACTATGTGTTTATGAAATCATTTTAAACAAATCTTTGTCAAATATCATAAACAAAACTATAGACAAAATGCATTGTGCTGCTAAAGGTAATATTTGAAGAGCTCTGAAGCATTCTGTACATGAATCTTGAGGTCTGGTACCTATTATTATCCTAATATTTCTTTTTTGTAGCTTAAATATGTTGACATTTTGTTAGGAATTTTCCCCCCCCAAAAAACAAATGCATATGTTATAATTGAATGAAAATAAGCATAATAGATCATTTTTAGTGATTCAAGTGATAATATTGATCCTTTGAATCTTATTTTAAAATAAACTTGATTCAGTTTGGGACTAATCATTTCAATATGACTCTTCCAAGACGTGTTGTCGATTAGTAATCCAAGAAACTTTAAGTTTGTATTCTTTGATTTAGTCTTATTATTATAATTAATATTTATTGCTGTAGCAGGAATATTTTTGGATTGAAATTGCACAAAGTAAGTTTTGCTGAAGTTTAGAGACAGCAAGGTTGCGTTAAACCACTCATTCATTTTTTAAACACCCAATTAAATTTTATTCTAAATCGGTAAAGTTGGGATTGCTAACGATTACTCTTGTACCACCGCATGGCTTTAAGATTAATCTTTAAATTTACAGAGTTTGTTATTTTAGGTAGATTGTTAATATACAATAAAAAGAAAAGGGTCCAAGAATTGATCCTTACTGTACACCGTATTGAATTATACCCCAATTAGAGAGATTGTTTTGAGTTAATTTATGATTGACACTCTTTGAAATCTGTTTTCAAGATAAGACCTAATTAAATTATTGTTTGTTTGTACTAATATGGGTTGTTATAATTTATGTTCTGCGCATTTGTTATTTTGTGAGGTGTCTTAAATTGTAATTTACAATGTAGGACACTGGATATATTTGTCCATGGATTGTTCATCATACCAGAAATGGGCATGAAATCTATTTTAACTTGGAGTCATGTATGTACTCATGGAAGAAGCCAGATGACTTTCAGTCAGATTACTTGGCTCAACAGAAACAGATTGAGGTAAGATGATATGTTATTTGTGCGTCAGACTGAGTAATCTAAATGGGAAGTAAAAACCATAAACCATATCCAATTTTCATATTATACGTGTAAATAATTATGTCATGTTTTTAAATATGTTGGAACTCCATTGAGTATTCTTCAGTGAAAAAGTATCTTTCCTAATTTGTTACTCAGTTGTATTAGTCCAATTTTTCACTTAAATTTCGTACATGTAAGGTTTTCCTCATTTACTGTTGAAATCAGTGTCTCACAGAGAAAATAATTGTGTTCTTGTGAGGTTCTAATATCATATTAGAGGTGCTTAGCTGCAGCAAGAAGCAAACCTGTTTTATGAAGGGAAGGTTTTGAAAGTCAAGGGAAGCTTCTTGCTTCACAAAGACTTATATTTACTACATACTTGGAGATGCGAAAGAGAAAAAGAAACTGTTCATGAAATTAGTGGACAATTTTGATATTCATAATGAGGAACTTTGTTAGGTCTACACAGTAGCTTTGAAAATTTCCATGACTGAAACAAGCGCTGTGGCACTGTAACAGTAGGGAGGTACATATTGCCTGTGTACAGTAAGCCAGAAACTTTTTGTTTGTTGAGTGATCAGATGCTTGATATATGATGCTTTTGGCCTAGCAGTGACCTGGCTACTGTTGATATCTATAACTACAAATGCATTAAAGCAGTAAGGCATTCTTTGTGCAACACTATATTATTTTGGAAACATAGCTGCTATATGCTGGATCAACATGAAGTGGAATTTAGTGTTGTGCTGCTGCAGAGCATGGTTTGTTGGGTCATAAATATGGTTCTTCAACAATCCAACATACATTCAGCAGAGGTTGTTAGAAAAAACAGGCTGTATGCTCACTGTGTGTGTGTATTTCTCTTTTCCTGCGTTTCATTATCATCGTCATCATCATCATCATCATCGTAGGCCACTTTAGGATTCCCAAATAGTGTTTTAATATACCATGGAGAAAAGTATGCAGTTTGGTTGAGATAATAGTTTTGTGGAATGTAGGATAATGATGTGGTGGCCATGCAGAATTATTGAGTTTTTGGTTTAATGGTGATTAACGAAATAGTACGACAGGATGTGTGAAATTTGATATGCATGTGGATGATGACTGTACCTACACATTATAAACAAAATATTATGTTAAAGTCAACAATTACAAATTAAGTGATGATGCAGGTGTTTGAAGCTGAATCTGACAAATTTATTGTATACAGAATCTGTATGTATGTCATAAGTTCTGCACACACATGAAATAATACAGAGTACTGCAGCAATAGTAGTCCCAATAAATGTGTAGAAAAAACATTGATGTATCCAGAATGTACTTTATGAGTTCTGTATGGAACGTTGTGTTGAAATATGCTTGTGTGGGAAGTCCATTGTAGGGCAAGAACTTGCAGTAGTGTGGTTCCATTATGCATTTAATTGCTTTGCTAAACAACTCTGGAAAGGGTTAGCCTTACAGTGTCTTGCCACATGGATCAGAGCTACTCCTACCAGATAGATTTTTTTAAAAGTTTCATAGTAGTGATTTTTACTGAAATATGACAACACTTGCAGATGTTTGTAACAATTAGACAAAAATAACAGACACTTGAGATGAAGACTTGCTTACGTTTATGATCTCTCATCATGATTTTTTTTAAATTGAGACAGGCTGTGTTTTCTGGGATGCATTGTGAGACCAACGAAGTAGTAGAGCATGAGCTTGATTGATTGTAAGTGTATACTATTGACATTGAAGAGCTCAGGTGTAAACCTCCCCACTTACGATATCTCATTGATAGATAGTTGTAAATTGTTGCTAAGCTCTGGAAAAGTTTTACAGTGTGTGTTACAGCATTCAGTGGATTCCTGGAGAGTAATCATATTTAACTTGTGGGATGATAACAGTGCATATACCAGAAGTGTGATGCTCTGTGGATGTTTTCTAACTTACCATTTCATTGATGGCTTTATTTTATCTTTCAGCATGTGAGAGTAGCAAAATGGTTGGTGGGGCTTCAGGCAAGATGCAAGGGTTATTTACTGAGAAAGAGAGTTGGTGATCGACTGGAATTCTTCTATGAACATATTGATAGCATCATTAAAATTCAGGTGAACAAATAGGAGCCTTAGACACTGGTATGCAGTGCAGAGTAGAGACTTGACCATATTACTCTATACATGGATACATTTCCAGCAGTGTAAAACGTTTCTTGTTATATTCATTTTTTAAACACCTTGAGTATGGTTGTTTCTTTAGGACTTTCCTCCATGTGAGTAATATGAAAGTTATGCTATATGGAGAAAATCCAAACAGAGTGTGTTTTGTGTGTAGTAGAAACTCTGTATTTGGGGAAAAACAAAGAGGCCCTTTTTTATGATATGGAGAAAACCCTTGTATAGGTAAAACCCAGAATTGATGTGTCTCCTGTTTAAGCTGAACTCATTGTTCAAGGAAAACACATTCTGCACATTATCTGTGCAGCATGTGCACACCAAATTGCCATTACTGGGATGTGAGGTAGACCCAGACATAAAGTGTTTTCTGTATGGTAAGAATGTAAATACAAATGTAATATGTTTTCTCTATGGTAAGAACACATCCCTTGCAGATAACCCAAACAAGCATTATTAGAATACAGGGAAAGTGAGACGTATTATAATTTCTGTGTTGTAGGAACCCATTGCTCAGGGAAAACCTCAAATTAGGTCATTGCTAGGATTCAAGGATGAACCATGACTTGAGGAATTCAGTGTCTGCTCATTCACTCATCTGTCCTCTGTTGCACTGTATGTCAGCAGCTGATAATAATTGTGAGAAAGTGTAAATACCAAGGTCATTCATATTGGAGAAATAATGCTTGGAAAGTTGTTTTTTGTATTTTTCAAAACATAAACACAGGGTGCCCATAAGATGAAACCTAAGCATCAGCTGGGGAAAACCCAAACTTTAACCTTTGTAGGCAATGAGAAAGACCCATCACCTGGGGACAGTGCAGACTAGAATTACAGTATTATTAAAATATGAGGAAATCTCTCACAAGTTTTTCCACCCATTGGATGGGGAACGTACAGTGCATGATTATACCTATGCTGCCAGGTGGTAAGGAAACTGCTAGTAACTTGTTATTCTTGTGACAGGCATGGTGGCGATCAGTTCTGCAGAGACAGAAATACTTAATAATGTTAGCAGAGTACTGTGAAAGAAAACACACAGAACCAGAAGTACAAAAAGGTGTGGTTTGCTGGGATTATTACAAATCACAGGTAAGATTTAGAAATATTCAGAATAACCTATTAAGGCTATCTTGAGTTTGAACTCATATGCCTAGTATGTTGTTCGACTTGTATGAGATTTCTTCCAGTATTTTTGGATGTGTCATACAGACATTGTTTGTGAACCTGTTAGCTCTACAGTGGGCCCACCTGCCTGATGCACACAGGCATTTTAAGGGAATGGGTTGTGATGTTATTTGTTGTTTAGTGTTTTGACTAAAATTTTTCTACCAGATTGAAGTTCAGTGCAAATTGACATTATCTAACCAAACTTCATATGGAGACCTAATTATGTTTCTGTGTTAATTCTGCTTTACATGAAAAAGTGTCTGTGCATTATATTTAAATTACTTTCTTATATGTACAGTGAAATCTGATAGTGTCATAGGTAACTTAATGTAATATACTGCATGAAGGTTTAACACCGGTAATTCTGATTTAATATAATCCAAGGCTGCTCAATGCAGGTGAGATTTCATTGTTACACAACGTGAATATTAACACTACAGTCTTCTGGAATGTGATGCAATGTAGTTTGTTGTCTACATAACTTTTCAGAGTAATATGCTGCCTCTGTCTTCATGGCGGAAGATGGAGGCAACATGTACCTTTGAAACTTGGGTTCCATTCTGCCAAAGAGTATGTTAACAGATGCCACACACAGAAGTACAGGTATGTGCAATGTGCTGCACATTTTACTTTGTGTGTGTGTGTGTGTGTCCGTGATATGCTGCACATTTTTCCAGCATTTTTAAATTTATGTTATTGACTTGAACAATGCCTTATTTTAGATGATATTTTATCTTTCTTGCTTTTTCAGACATATTTTATTCCTGTTTTTAAACTAAGGGTCTGTCCATTTGTTTCCTTCACATTTCTTTGCAATGAGTGGAATTTCTTCGTATTAGTTTAATGGATTTACAGGCGTCTGTTTTGTATAATATGATGTAATTAAACTTCTGATGGGAAAGTCACAGAGTATTAATATTTTATTAACTTTTTCAATTCTGCTGAATTCTTCTTCTTCTTTTCTTGCATTGGCACTACAGCCCACTGTGGGCTTTGGCCTGTCGAACAATTTCCTTCCATTTTTTCCTATCTGCCACCAACTCTCTCCATCTTCTTACTCTCAGCACTTGATGATCTCTTTCTACTTCCTCTTTCCATCTTTTCCTGGGTCTTCTCCTTCTTCTCGTCCTTTCCAGTTCTTGAGTGAAGATCTTTTTGGGCATCCTATCCTCCTCCCATTCTCTCTAGGTGACCTAACCAGCTTCTTCTTTGCCCTTTTATCCCTTTTACTATATTTTCTCCTTTGCTCATCTCTTCTAATTCTGCTGAATAATAGTTTAAATATGTTGGGAAGTTCTTGCTTTACATAGAACACTAAATGAAATAGAATAAATAGTTTGGAATGTTTATTTACATTTGGAAGTGACCTAATTTTTTTGTATTTTCTCTTCTGTGTGTTGAGAAGCTAATGTGAATTCTCTGTCACATATCTTTTGTGTTAAATGTTACTTCTTTTATCTTGTGGCACACAGGTAAATAAGATAATTAAAGTTCAAGCATTGTGGCGTGGGCATAGGGTGAGAAAGATGTTCTTGTCATTATTCCACCAACCACAACCTGCATTCAGAGTGGTCCGCAGCTTTGTCCATCATCTCGACTTCATGGCAAATGATTACAAGAGAGATTTGCAGTTCCAGGTATACCAAATAAATGTCTATAGGGATTTGGGTTTTACGTTTCTTGAGTTTGAGTTAGTGATTGCACAAGGATGGAAAGTATATATCAGTGGCGTTTATTGTGTTTGCTTAGGTAATCACCTTATTAAGAGTGGTTTAAAAAGAACTTTAGGGTGTAATCACCACGAGTACAAAGAATGTTTAAAAGTTTTTAAAACAATGTCTTTCCTGAATTTTGATTTCAGAATCTCAAGGGTCAGGTTGTGCAGACTATCCGACACAACCAGCTGTTAGCCCAGCAGCTGGATGCTATGGATGTCAAGATTGGTTTGTTGGTTCACAACAGAATTGCATTGCAAGTATGCATAATCAATTCTCTGTGCTAAATAAAGTAATAAATATTTAGAGAACTCGGTTAACATACATTTCTTTATGCTGAAATGTAATCCTTAAATTTTGTAATTTTAATACGTTGTAACTTATTGCAAAATGTTACACAGGCCCTTAGATTTGACTAGATTTTTTGGTGTGTCCTAACTAGCAGAAAGTAGGGCATATGTTTGAGATATCTGTAGGGCTGGATCTTTGAAAACAGCTGGAAGATAGGTAATGAAGAATAATGTAGAGAGAGAGCACAAGAGGTGAGGTGTGATAAAGTTGGCATGCATGTAGCAGTTGTCCATGTCAAAGGGAATGATAATATCAATTAGTGGGTGTCTCTTTAATACATAAGGAAATCAGTTCAATAGTTAAGAAATTATTTTGTGATAGATTGTTGTGTATAATAATAAGAGGTCATGGAGTGATATATAGTTGTACATGTGCATGACTCACCAAAATACGAAGGTGATAATAAAAAGAATAATTTTTATAAGAGACTGCATTCCCTACATGCCACATAAAATCTTTTAAAGGATATTTAAATGGAATATTGGGTAGAGAAGATACTTTCAGATAATACTGGGAAAAAGGCTTTATATGAAATGATCAATGATAGTGGGTTTAGAGTAGTAAATTTTGCTGTGTCAGGACATCTGATTGTCAGGAATAAGTTCCCATGTAGAAAAATCCTTTTAAAATAACCCAGCTTATGATGGTTTTTCCACCCAATCTAGCGCCAAAATTTTATCCTACAGTACAGTGGCCATTTAATACATTTCCAATATAAAAGTATTTCCTGCCTAAGAAGAATGAGAAGCTTCCAGTGCAACATATTGTTTTGCCCTTTTAATATGTGTTTTGAATTAGAATCTTGAGTTTTCTCAAGTTGCCCTTTATTCATATAATTTCAAACATACATTGATGAAATGATGCTCTCAATTCCTGTTAATTTTCATGGTCACTTTCACATGTGTGTTTCATATTGCATTGCTTTCTTGTGATGGGTATTGTATGTCATGTTGGTCAGTGAGTGACCCATGTTTATGAAGCCTGTTACTGATTGTGGTCAGTTTTTGTTACAAGGCTTATAGCCATTTTGTGTTAGTGCTGGCAAATAGTAAGGGAATTCAGGTCCAAAATGTTGTTAATGCATTTAACAAAACTTAAACTCTGAGAGACATTGCCTCATGGCATTTGGGCAGTCTGCAACATTTAACAGTGTGCTGTAGCTGTGTAACTCTTTTACTTAGTTCCAATAATTTGAACTTCCTGCAAGCAGAATTTACCTATATTTTATCTTCACTTCACATTGCATATGCGTCTACAGTTCTCGTCCTGTAGAGTGATTAATTATGGAACACATAATTAGAATGGCTACTATACCAAACACAGGTTTAAAACATAAACTGCTATTTATTCAGTGAAAGACATTATATACAAGGTGGATGCTACATCAAATATTCCACAGAAAATAATCACTGAGGCTCTTTGGTATTTTTGTGTTGACTTTATATAAGGTTACATCAAATCATAATATGATATTCAGATGGTCTGTATATGGACAATGAAGTCAGAAAAAATTGAAAACAACAAAATATTGTAAGGTAGAATTGACATGTATTAAAGTTTCTGGCAAAAACAGGGTTTTGTCTACCAGTTGTGCTTGTAAAAGTATTTTTTATTTTGTGTTCAACATTGTGTCAAAATTACTGAAGAAGGCAAGACTTAAAGTGTGGTTTGATAGTGAAAATGAATGATTTAATGCAGGATTTATGTGGGGTAATACTATTGTAAAGTGACTGTTAATTGCAGTACAGAATTAAAAATATTGTGTTTGCAGTCTTGCCCTAAATTATGAGTGTCACCTTATAATTGTGAACAAAGTTAAACTCATTCTGCATAGGCACTTTCCAAAAAATTGAAGATTATCAATGGGGGCCATGTTATATATGAGTAAACATGGTGTACATTTTTCAGGTAATGTGAACTTAAAAAGTAAAACTTGTTCTTCATGTCTTCTGTTTGTAGTCATTTTGAATAATTTGTACATGTTTTTTGATAAAAATAATTTTTCACAACAAGTATTCTGCTCAAGAGAAGGGTGTACATACTGAACCTGTGTTTTTGTGGGAAACATTTATCACTTCAGACCACATCTGGCTGTTCTTTTCAATAATGTAAATACAGTGTTTCAGGAACATAAGGATGTAAATATGGTAAATCTTTTATAAAACCCTAGGAAGCATGGATAAAGAAACCATGAAAGTCTTGTAAAGTGGTGAAATGTTCCATAATATTTCATAGGAAGTTTTACTTTTGTATATTTAATTGGACTGTTTATGGCATGGGCATTGTTTAATTGTTCCATGTGTAAGTGTGGTGTGTTTACATTTCAGGATGTGGTTAAACATGGAACAAGTTTAAATGAGTTGTCAAAACAACACCAACTTACCACAAATCAAGGTGAAATAAATAACAATCGAGGATTGAAAAGTCTGACTAGGGAAGGACGGAAACTGTTGGATGGATATCAACATTTGTTCTACACTCTGCAGACTACTCCAGCCTATCTGGCAAAACTCATCTTTTGTCTTCCTTTGAGTCGTAGCACAAGGTTCTTAGAGACAGTTATATTGACACTGTTCAATTTTGGATCCAATCCCCGTGAGGAATATCTTCTTCTAAAGCTGTTCAAAACTGCTCTTGAAGAAGAAGTAAGGTAATTTGCACATGGTATTAAATCATCACTTTGCATGCCCATTTCTATTGTTTTTGAAATGTTTCTTTTCTGTTTGTATAGTATTTTTCTCTCAAATTCTGAATTATTATTCAGTTTAAAAATTGCTATTGAAAAGAAAATATTAGACTTTAAGTTGTTTATAAAACAGTAACTTTATGAATAGTTAATTGTTTTGAATCATGGCCTGTCATTATCACAAGTGTTTGAATACAAATTTCTCATGAAAAACACTTGTTATACATGTAAAATTTTTTACCCTTTGATGATGCAAGTGAAAATGTTGTGGATGTCACTAGACTTGAAATGTTTGGCACAAAACATTTTTACTACACGTAAAATACATTTAGCCTATGATCATGTGAGTGAGTGCCTGGTTTTCTAAATTTTGTGTGTCTATGTTTGTATGGTTTTGTGACTAAATATTAAGGACATTATTTTGGGTACTGTAGATTTGGAATATCTCATCAGTTTTAGTTTAGAATGACAAATCTTTTCATCCATATCACAATTATATATTCCCAGAGTATGACTAAAATTTTGAAGCAAAATTCTACAACTCAACCTGTTTATAAAAAATAAATTATGAGTGCATTCAGATATTATTTTCTTACTTATTTTATTTAATTTTCAGTACTCTTATAGTCCATATGTAATAAGCCTACAAATATGACATCTGTGTATCCAACTTTGCAGTTGTTGATCTAAAAATATTAAAAATTCTACACTTGACTATGAATTTTTATAATTGTAGTGATTTGTATTACAGATTAAAAGTGTCCATCCACTATTGTGCATGTTATAATAATTTTCATTACAGCCTGACACCAGTGTACTTGGTTATAAACAGATGTATTTTAGGGATATTTAATGTAGTTTCTTGTTCAAGACATTTGTATTACAAGGATGCAGTGGAAAGAGAAATTGAAATTTTCTATTCAACTTGTGCAGTTAAATTTGATGGAATGATTTCTTTAGGCTTTCCATACATTAATTGCAGCAAAGGCTACAGGCTTTTAAGAAACATGCAAAATGAGTGTGATTGTTTCCCAGAAACCAGACGGGAATACACAGTTAACTGATGTGGAACCACATAATTGTGTTGTTGAAAGCTCAGATCATTAGAGTTAGGGTGTGTTGATATGTGTGACCATAGAACTCAGGTGTTACTAATCACAGTTCTTTATTAGATAAAAATTGTTCTTTTTCATTTCTGCTGTAGGTGTAAATTTACAAAACCATCAGATTCAGTGACAGGAAATCCCCTTGTTCTGAGAATGGTGGTCAATTACTCACGTCAGATGTCCAGTCAGAATGTTCTTAGAGACATCGTTGGACCCCTTATAATGAAGGTAATTGAATACACATTATCTGAGATCTTATCTGTTTTTGGTGAGTTGAGAAATAACACATTCTGTATCTAATTCTTTGTAATGAACTTGTGATTTGTGAGGTGAAGGTAAAGTGTTACCTGTGCATGGAATTAAGACATATGAGACTGTGGATGTGTATCTGCATTCATTCTTAACTTGAAAACTAGATGGAGGTGGTTGTTCAGGTTTGCGAACCAGCCATTTTAACCCCAGAGAAGGAGCCCTTGGTACCCACTGATTAGGAAGGTTTAGGTCTGAAAGCCAGTCTATTCATTTTGGAGAAGTGAGGAATATCTTGCCTCTGCTGGGAATTGAGTGATTCCTCAGTCATCCTGCCTATAGTGTAGTCATGGTATGGAGAAATTTTATTAAGCAGTTCAGTAAATTGGGTAAAAGTCCTATTCATGAAGCAGAGTGAGTTCGAAAATATAAAGAGGTATTTCAAGCAACATATTATCATGTTCAACCTTATTCCATTGTGCAGTCTGATAGACGGAATTTAACTGTGATACATCACAGGTTTTTATGCCTTTATTGGAACTATAGCCTTGTATAGTGGGAACTCTTGATGTGATAAAAATTGATTTCATTTCCACAGGTGCTTGAAGATAAGAACGTATCATATGAGACAAACCCAGTTGATATTTTCAAGTCTTGGAGGAATCAGTTTGAAATGGAAACTGGCAATTCTTCGTAAGTCTGAATTTGAGTCATCAGAGTTTTGTTAAGTGTCTGAATTACAAACTTATAATCACTGAAATTTTTTTACATGGTGTCAGTATCTTCGAAAACTATTAAACTTTTGTGATGTCTTCTAGACGAATTTGATAAAAAGGGATGACTGTATTTTCATGTGACTGATGATAATCAGTTAATCATTGTGTACAGTGGTATGATAAGTCTGTGTAGTGTCATGTTATAAACATGTTTAGTAGTAGCTGTAGTAATAGTAATTTCTGGCACTATTCCATGTCGTATCTGTCATGTGGTCAGCTTTGCAAGAACAGATGTGTAACTGACACTTGAAGGTCAATGAGGAACGCAAATGTATAAGAATGTGAATATTCAAGTCTTCTGGGACACACAAAGTTGACTGATAGTAGTCGACCAATCTATTTACCAGCTGACATGGCATAACATCCCAGAAGACATGAATTTTTAACAACACGACTGAGGTTCTCAAACCTTGCAGGTAAGAATATGTTCGAGACAGTTGTATTCACCATTTTTAGTTTGTGAAACTGTGTAAGTATTGCACGATGTGTTTTTTGTGAATTGTTTTTTTGTGGTTGATTTAATTAATGTTGTGCAGTTGTGTAGCTTTTGCTTTGTTGAACACAGAAACCTGCCCTACTCTGTGACACAAGTAGAAGCATTGGCATATGAGGAAATACGGATGAAACTGAACAGTAGCATTAGAAGACTGAAAGATGCTACACTCATGTTCCTGCGTCGGATAGTGGAATCACGTCACCTGATACCATATGGAATGCTATACATAGCCAAAGTTCTGCATAATACACTATTGGAAAAGTTTCCCAGTGCTCCAGAGAAGGAGATTTTGAAGGTACAAATGGAGTATTTGGAAATTTTAAAATAATGTCTGCATGTGCAGAGATCAAAGGAAACTTTACAACAATGTGATATGCAAGAAAAGTCTCTGTTTCATTAGCATTGTGAGAATATGTTTTCAAGTAAAATCAATCTAAATAGCACAGTTTTAGAGTGACTAATGAAGGTGGTGTATTGAAACATTTTAATGTACTACTCAGATTTGGAAGAGACTGTAGTCTTGAAGTTTTATTTTCCTACAATGGTCTATTTTCAGCAGAATACAGCAAAAGCATACAAAACAGACAGGTTACACTGAGGATATTTCGTGTGTTGTAAATCATTAGGTTAAGTTTTCTCTTCCTGTGCCTTGAAGGCATACTGGGTAGTGGAGTTGCATTCATTCTTAAGCTTGGCACTAAACTTGGATATTCTCTAGTACTCCAGGGTACATTTGCTGCCACAAGGGCTTCACATGTGCTGAATAGGTGGTGTCAGTAAAGTCTGCTTACTGGGGTGCTGGTAAGTCTTTAGCCCAACCACGAAGGAAACAAGCTCGGAAGCACGTCAGGGATGCGTGCGATTTCAACAACATTGAGACACGAGCTGTCATCAAGTTTTTTTTTCCTGCAAGGCAAGGCGCTGAAGGAAATTCATGCCATTCTTACAGAAACATTAACTTGTTTCCTTTCTGGTTGGGCTAAGGACTTATCAGCACCCCTGTATTATTTGCCGTTTGTTCTGCATCTGTTTCATGGTTATTTTCCTGTACATGCTGTTTTAGGACACATATTATTCTCATTTTAGACCTAGAATGACATAAACAGAATAAGTGGCTCTTACAATAACTGTTGAATGGCATTACAATAGTTTCTGGTGTTTTTGTAGTACTGATTCATATTGACACAGTAATGAATGATACCTGCCTCTTTATCCCATTATTGACAAAATGTAATTGTGACATGTATAATCATTAAAGAGAATTCTATAAGTCATTGGAATCAGGGTACTTTTTTTTTGTTATTTTTAATCTTGGCACCATAAGTGTTTAATCAGAGAAAGTAAAGCATTTATAATTGTAATTTCACATCAATGTACAGAAAAATGCAAAGTGATGTATGGAGTTAGGCCTAAGCAATTTTAAGACAACACGTGATCATTGTTGCATGTTTTCAAAGGTGCATCTGCAAATGTAAGTTCAGATGGTTTGTTACACTGATCAAAAATATGCAGGCTGACTCTCCAGAAGTACAATCCAATCAGTGGCATTTTATGTCAGCAAAGTGAAATGTACTAGCTGTATTGTCATTATTTTGTTGTATTGTAGAAATGTGGCTCTGCTACTCAGAATAGGAAGTATCAAACATGTATGAACAGCCTGATGCTTGAGTATAGTGAAAGATCCATTAAGTAACTGATAACTGACCTTAAGTAGTGTTCCCAATTTTTTTATACACAGTGAAATACAGACAGAATTTAAGAATAAGCACTAACAGGCAACAGAATGCTGAAATAGTAGTTTCAGGCATCATAAAACTGAATTAGTTGACATGTCTGTGGGTGAAACATGCATGTCCTTTGAAATTTTTGTATATGGGATCTTTCCAGGAAACAGATAAACATTTGGGTGAATGTCTGATGTCTGTATTCATTATTTGGGGATTCTACTGTATTTATCACAGAGAATGTTAAGTCATATTGTTTTCAGGTTGAAACACTATATGTTGAAGAGTGATTCAGAACACACTTCAAGGACCCTGTCTGTAAGATCTGAACTTGTCAGTAACTCGTTTCCTGTAATACATTTAACTCAGATTTATGAAGTTATCAAGAATTCTAATGCCTGTGTTTTGTTAAATAGGTAGTGGGTAATCTGATTTATTACAATTACATCAACTCAGCTATTGTGGCTCCAGATGCTTTTGATATTATAACGCTGCCACCCGGTATTACACTGTCTAATAACCAGCGTCGCAATTTGGCCAGCATTGCAAAGATTCTACAGTTTGCAGCTTCCAAGAAAGGGGTACGTTTATTAAAACACAACATTCTGAATGTGTTTGTTAGCTCAATTATCATTTTTAAACAGTTGCAAGATGAATTCCTATGTTGCTGTATATAAGGCCATATAAATTGTATAGTTTGTCTCTACTGCATATTTGTTTGTGTAGCAGCCTTCTTTTTCATCTTAGTTTTGAGTAATGTGCATTAACTTTGTTTGCTTTTTGCTTGAAAGAAACACATTGCCATTTGTGGTTCATTGCCATATTTTCTTGGGTGATCTTTTCATGAAATGTAGACAATTTATGGATATTGTTTTTGTCTGGAGTTTTTTTGCTTCACCACCGCCGCTGCCACCACCACCACCACCACCACCACCACCACCACCGCCGCCGCCGCCGCTGCGGTGGTGAAGCAAAAAAACTCCAGACAAAAACAATATCCATA